>Ga0172380_10002080_pt1 | contig 32459 bp, 27 predicted proteins | sample Leawe162metaG_FD_119747 | JGI IMG/M metagenome (GOLD analysis project Ga0172380, IMG submission 119747) | Leachate microbial communities from a municipal landfill in Southern Ontario, Canada - Leachate well 162 metaG | ecosystem: Engineered > Solid waste > Landfill > Unclassified | place... | reverse complement strand
GGCCAAAAACCCATAAAGTTGATTATGGTCAGGAAGAGGCTGCTGCCAGATTCGGTGCCGACCCCCGTGTCTATTTGACCACCGCAACCCGCTTTGAAGGTGACGCGGATGGTGCTGTTAAAGCTGTTCATACCGTTGAAGTGGCTTGGCAGAAAAACGAAAAAGGGCAATTTGTTCCGCAGCCGGTTGCAGGCACCGAACAGGTGCGTCCCGCCCAATTGGTACTGTTGGCAATGGGTTTTCTTGGGCCGGAGCAGCCGTTGATTGATTCCTTTGGTCTGGAAAAGGATCCGCGCAGCAATATCAAAGCCGAATACGGAACGTACAGCACCAGTGTGCCCGGCGTATTCGCAGCCGGCGACTGTCGCCGTGGGCAGAGCCTTGTCGTATGGGCTTTTAACGAGGGGCGCGGCGCAGCGCGGGAGTGTGACCGGTACCTGATGGGGAGCAGTGAGCTGCCGTAACAACCAGTAGACGCATGGCAGTTCCATCTGCTATAAGAAATAAACTCGGCGATGAGGCCCACCTGACATAATCGGGTGGGCCTTTTTTTGTCTGTAAATTGTGCGTAAAGACTGAGCAAAACCGGCTATTGTGTATACACCCGGATTTTTTATAAAACTAAATATATTTCGTGAAATTATAATAGCTTGCATCTTGTTATCAATATGAGGTATGAGACGACACACAGTGTACTATATTGACCTTGACGTAAGGGGTCATTTGCTTGACAAGTTGGGATAAATCTATACATTTGAATGAAAAAGCAGGTATTAACTTCGCAGAGAGGGCTTCATGCTGATAGTTGTCTGCATCAAACAGGTTCCGGACACTACCCAGGTCCAGATAGACCCGGTCACAAATACCCTGGTCCGGGATGGTATTCCCTTTATTGTCAACCCGTACGATACGCATGCCCTGGAAGAAGCGCTGCGGCTGAAAGATCGATTCGGCTGCACGGTCGCCGCGATTTCCATGGGTCCCCCCAACGCCGAGGGAACGTTGAAGAAAGCGCTGGCACTCGGAGTAGATCATGCAATACTTCTTTCCGACCGCGTGTTCGGCGGCGCCGACACCCTGGCGACCAGCAACGTTCTGGCTGCGGCGATAGCCAAGCTGCACGCCGATGTGGATGAGGTCGGCCTGGTACTCTGCGGCAAACAGACTATTGACGGCGATACAGCCCAGGTTGGCCCCGGTATCGCCAGTCGTCTCGGCTATCGTCAGTTGACGCTGGTGGACAAAATTGTCAGCCTGGATTTTATGACAAAAAAAATCCGCGTCAGTCGAAAACTGGAAGGTCGCCACGAAATTGTCGAAGCTCCTCTGCCGGTCATGTTGACCGTTGTCCGTGAGCTGAACCGACCGCGCTATCCCAAGGTGCAGATGCGATTGGCTGCTGCCGAAGCCGTTGTAGAAGTCTGGAACAATAAAACCCTTCAGCTGAATGAGCAGACAATCGGCCTGAAAGGATCTCCGACATGGGTGTCGAAAATCTTCTCTCCCGAACGCGCCAAAGGAGAAATCCTGGGTGATGGCTATTCCGACCCGGCTGGCACTGCTGCATTGCTGATAGAAAAACTGATGGCGAAGGACATGTTACCATTATGAGCGACCCAAAACCAAACCCCAAAAAACCCCGCGGCGTTGCACAGCTGATCGCCGGTGCCTGCATCGCCTGCGGTGCCCGCTGCCAGAGCGTCTGCCCGGTTAATTGCGTCGAGATGACCGATAGCGGCGAACCGGTTATTGACTCCAGTAAATGCATCGGCTGTCAGAAATGTGTCAAGATCTGCCCGGCCACTGCTCTGGAAATGTATTTTACTCCCGAAGAGTTGAAGATTCTCGAACAGCTGTCCGTCAATGCTGCTCCGGTCGAAGAAGAGATCGACCCGGAAGCCGCTGCAATTGCCGCGAAACTGGCGGAATATCGCGGCGTCTGGGTTTTTGTCGAGCAGACCGAAGGTGAACCGGCCAAGGTCTCCTGGGAACTGCTCGGAGTTGGCGCAGGGCTTGCCTCCAAGCTGGGGGTCGAACTCTTTGCCCTGGTGATCGGCGAAAATGTCGAGCACCTCTGTCACGAAGCATTTGCCCACGGAGCAACCAAGACCTATCTGATGGATGCCCCGGTTTATTACCATTACCGCACTGAAGCCTATGTGGAAGCCTGCTGTCATCTGATCGAGAAATACAAGCCGGAAGTCATCCTCATGGGTGCCACCGGCATGGGGCGAGATCTGGCCGGGGCCATTGCCACCAGAGTTGCAACCGGACTGACCGCCGACTGCACCGGCCTCAGTATTGACGACAAGCGCAACCTGATGCAGACCCGCCCCGCATTTGGCGGGAACATCATGGCCACTATCATGTGTGACAAATTCCGGCCACAGATGTCCACCGTGCGTCCCAATGTCATGCCGATGCCGGAGCGCCGGGAAGGAGCAGTGGGTACAATCATACGTGATCCGTTTACGGTTCCCGAAGAGAGTGTCCTCACCAAAGTGATCGAGATCATCCGCGACTCCCACAGCAAGGGTGCGGTCGATATCACCGGCGCCGAGTTCATCGTTTCCGGTGGACGCGGCATGATGGCCCCGGAAAACTTTGCCATGCTGCAGGAACTTGCTGACGAACTGGGCGGGGTCGTTGGCGCCTCTCGCAGTGCCGTGGATGCCGGCTGGATGCCTGGTGATCGGCAGGTCGGGCAGACCGGCAAGACCGTGCGCCCCAAGATCTACATCGCCTGCGGAATTTCCGGCGCCATCCAGCATCTGGTCGGCATGCAGGATTCCGATATGGTTATCGCCATCAACCGCGACGGCAGCGCCCCGATCTTTGAAGTCGCCACCTATGGAATTGTCGGCGACCTGTTTCAGATCGTTCCGGCCATTACGGCAAAAATCAGGGAATTGAAACATAATAAATGAGGTTTTAACATGACACCAAGTCCGTTCATATTTGCCCCCTTGCTGCTTGCCTCCCTGGCTGTCTTTGCCTGGGGATGCTGGAAGCGGCTCAGCCTGATTTCGCTTGGCCGGCCGGAAGATCGCTTCGACAACCCCGGCTCCCGCTTCGGTGACATGTTGCTGTATGCATTCGGCCAGAAACGGGTTATTGCAAAGCCGGTTGGATTTATCCATTTTATTATTTTCTGGTCGTTTCTGATACTGCTGGTGGCAAACACCGAGTTTATCCTGAATGGGCTTTTTCCCCATACAATCAAGCTTATCAAGCTTCCATTCATGCTGTATGTGCCGCTCGCCTTCCTGATCGACATCGCATCGCTGCTGGCGCTGACTGCGGTAGCAGTGGCGGCGGTGAGACGGGTCATTTCACCACCCTATCCGGAGGCGCGCACCCTGGAAGCCTTTTTTATCCTGGGGCTGATTGCAACGCTGATGCTTGCCGCTTTTGCACTCAACGCTTCGGAATTGGCGGTATACATGCTTAAATCCGGGGCGGACCCGGATTCGTTTCTTTCAACTGCGCGTAAGATCATGCCGATATCAGCGCTTTTGGCCGGACTGCTGCCGCCGCAGCAGCTTGGGGCAATCCATGCCGTTGCCTGGTGGGTTCATGCCTTTGCGCTCATGGCCTTTGTCTGTTATCTGCCCAACAGTAAACATATGCACATCCTGACCGCTATCCCGAACTGCTTTTTTCATCGCCTTGAAAAGCCGAATACCCAGCCGAGGGAAGAGTTCACGGTGGGTAATACCTTTGGCGTTGACCAGGTTGACCGCTATAGCTGGAAAGATCTGCTGGACTCGTTTTCCTGTACCGAATGCGGTCGCTGCCAGAATGCCTGTCCAGCCAGCATTACCGGCAAGTCGCTCAATCCCCGTGCCGTGATCCACGATATCAAGATCAACCTTCTGGAGAACGGTGCCGCTCTCAAAAAAGGGGAGGCACCGCAGACGCCCCTGATAGGAGAAAACGGCGAAGGAAGCATATCAGAGGAGGTAATCTGGGCTTGCACTACCTGCGGTGCGTGTATGGAAGTGTGTCCGGTTTTTATCGAACAGATGCCCAAGATTATCCAGTTACGGCGTCATCTCGTTGAGAGCGAGGCCAAATTCCCTGAAGAGCTGTTGAACCTGTTCGAGAATATGGAAGGACGCAGCAACCCGTGGGGCATAGCTCCATCGGAACGCACCAAATGGTGCAATCAGCTGGATATCAAGCAGTTTGACAAGGAAACGACTGAATACCTCTTTTACGTCGGCTGTGCCGGTTCGTTTGATTCCCGCAACAAGCATGTCAGTGTGGCAATGGCCCAGTTGCTGGACAAAGCTGGTATTTCCTGGGGGATTCTCGGAAAAGATGAAAAATGCTGCGGCGACAGCGTACGCAGGTTGGGGAACGAATACGTTTTTGACAAAATGGCGCGGGAAAATGTCGAAACTTTTATTGAACGGGGCGTCACCAAGGTCATCACACAATGTCCTCACTGCTTCTCGACTCTGAAAAATGATTATCGTCAGTACGGCCTTGAGTTGGAAGTAATACACCACAGCGAGTTGCTGCGTAATCTGGTCCAGGATGGCCGGCTTGTCATGGATAATACGACGCAGGAGATGGGTTCAACAGTCATTCACGATTCCTGCTATCTGGGACGTCATAACGACGTGTACGACGCCCCACGAGCCGTAATTGAAGCGGCAACCGGCCATGCTCCGGTGGAGATGGAACGCAATCGTAACAACGCGTTCTGTTGTGGCGCCGGTGGCGGCAGGATGTGGATGGAAGAGCATGTCGGTGAGCGGATCAATCTGACGCGTGTCAGGGAAGCTCTGGAACAGAGCCCGGATACGATTTGCGTCGCCTGCCCCTACTGCATGACCATGTTCGAAGATGGGCTCAAAGACGTCAAGGCGGAAAACGTAAGGGTGCGGGATGTGGCCGAGGTGATGGCCGAGGCCCTGCTGCGAACGTAATAGATACAGATGGTTTTATTCGCTGAAAAAATGACGAGACCGGATATGCTTACACTATATCCGGTCTCGTCATTTTACCAATCCCTGATACATGTTTACTCGTCCGGAACATCAATTCCATTAAAAAAGCGATGAGAAAAGTATTTTGTATACAGTTCATATAAGTGCTTTTTTTTTAGCCATCTCTATGCTATTTAATTGAGACTAAATTTTAATACCTCAATTTGGGAGGCGGCATGAGTAACCAGGGTAGAAACGAGCAACTGACTAAGTGGGTAGAAGAAGTCGCGGCGCTGTGTGGACCTGAGTCGATCCATTGGTGCAACGGTTCGCAGGAGGAGTATGATACGCTCTGTAAACAGCTGGTTGAGAGCGGCACCTTCAAAAAGCTGAATCAGGAAAAACGTCCGAATAGTTATCTGGCCTGTTCTGATCCGGGTGATGTGGCGCGCGTTGAAGACCGCACGTTCATCTGCAGCTTGTCCAAACAGGATGCCGGCCCGACCAATAACTGGATGGCTCCCAAAGAGATGAAGGAAACTCTGAACAAGCTCTTCAAGGGATGCATGCGCGGTCGTACCATGTACGTTGTTCCATTCAGCATGGGACCACTCGGCTCACCGATTGCCAAGATCGGGGTTGAAATTACCGACTCCCCTTATGTTGCCGTCAATATGCGCATCATGACCCGTATGGGCACGGCAGTCCTCGACGTGCTCGGCGATGGCGAATTTGTTCCCTGTCTCCATTCGGTCGGCGCCCCGCTGGAACCGGGCCAGAAAGACGTGCCATGGCCCTGCAATAAGGAAAAATACATCGTTCACTTCCCTGAAGAGCGTTCGATCTGGTCATACGGCAGCGGTTACGGCGGCAACGCCCTGCTCGGCAAAAAATGCCTGGCGCTGCGTATCGCTTCCAAGATAGCCAAGGATGAGGGGTGGCTTGCCGAGCACATGCTTATTCTCGGTATTGAGTCTCCGGAGGGAGAAAAAACCTATCTTGGCGCTGCCTTCCCCAGCGCCTGCGGCAAGACCAATCTGGCAATGCTGGTTCCGCCGGAAAGCTTCAGCAAGAGCGGCTGGAAGATCACAACTGTCGGAGATGACATTGCCTGGATCAAACCGGGTCAGGATGGCAAGTTGTACGCCATTAATCCGGAATACGGCTTCTTCGGAGTGGCCCCGGGCACTTCAGTCAAAACGAACCCGAATGCCATGGCTTCCTGTGCAGCCAACTCGATTTTCACCAACGTGGCGCTGACTCCTGATGGCGATGTCTGGTGGGAAGGGATGACTGATGTCAAACCGCCGTTGCTGACCGATTGGCAGGGCAACAAATGGACACCGGACTGCGGCAGAAATGCGGCTCATCCCAACTCCCGCTTCACCTCCCCTGCCGGCCAGTGCCCGTCGATCGATCCGGAATGGGAAAACCCAAAAGGGGTGCCGATGGCGGCATTTATCTTCGGTGGCCGCCGTAACAGTGTAATTCCGCTGGTCTATCAGTCATTCAACTGGAGCTTCGGCGTATACCTCGCCGCTACCATGGGTTCGGAAACCACTGCCGCGGCAACAGGAGCTGTCGGAACCGTTCGCCGCGACCCGTTTGCCATGCTGCCGTTCTGCGGCTACCACGTCGCCGATTATTTTGCCCACTGGCTGCAGGTTGGGCGCACTACGCCGAAACCGCCGCGTATCTTCAGTGTCAACTGGTTCCGCAAGGACGCCAACGGCAATTTCCTCTGGCCGGGATACGGCGAGAATATGCGTATTCTGAAATGGGTGGTTGAACGCTGCAATGGTAACGCCGCAGCGGTAGAGAGCCCCCTGGGATGGATGCCGCGTTATGAGGATCTTGATTGGACCGGTCTGGACGATGTTACCCGTGAGCAGTTCTATGAGCTTATGTCGGTTGACCGTGATGTCTGGAAGGACGAAATCGTTTCCCACGAGGAGCTGTTTGTCAAAATGTATGATCGGCTCCCCAAGGAATTTCTCCATCTCCGCCAGCTGATCTTGTCAGGTTTGTGGCGCTCGCCGGAACATTGGGAGCAGTTTAACCCCGCAATAGACCAGAATAGCTAAACGGTAAAGGCTGCAATTGCCTGATCGAAAAAGGGCGCTGCTTCTGCAGTGCCCTTTTTAATCGTCTACTTCAATTTCGCGTACCCGCAGTTCCTCTCCCGCCACTATTGCCACACTGTTGCTGCCACAGTGCCTGCATGAACCGTATAATTCCTCAAGCTCCGTTTCCTTGCCGCACTCCTGGCAATGCCCCATGCCTGGAACCCTGATAATGGTCAGTCTGGCACCTTCCAGCGAGGTCTCCCTGCTGCAAGCCTCAAAACAGAATTCAATCGCTTCAGGCACAACGCTGCTCAACGCCCCGATTTCAACATCGAGTGAGCGGATCCGGCGACCTCCGGCATGTTCCAGACAGAGGTCAATAATCCCCTGTGTTATGGACATCTCATGCATATCTTCTCCTGTTGAACATAAAAAAAGCCTGCGAGGTGAACCCCGCAGGCTTTGTGCACTCCCCTGAGGGAAAGCGGATTAGTGCTTTTTCTCTGCAGCAGGAGCTTCAGCAGGCTTTGCAGCATCAGCAGGAGCAGCAGCGGAAGAAGGAGCGGCCTGAACTGGCTTAGGTGCTTCAACAGCAGGAGCAGGAGCAGGAGCAGGAGCTTCTTCTTTTTTCTTGCAGCCAGCTGCGAAAACAGTAGCAAGTGCGAGTACCAGGGTCAGAGAGATCAGCTTTTTCATGTGTGTTACCTCTTTCATAGTGAATTTACCATTTAAACGCTAGGCGCATGGTTTCTAAATCGACCTAGGAATATACGCATATTATTTGGGGAGTCAAGTGTTTTTTGTGTTGGTGATAATTATAATACCTGCTGGTTTCTCTGCATGCCGATTTCGGCTGAAAGAACAAGTGACTCAAGATCGAGCTGGATCGCTTCACCACCACTATAATGCAGGGTGGCGGCTGCAAAGGCATTGTCAGGGGCGGGGCAGATGGAAAGCTCACCCCCGGTAACGATCCTGATTACCGCATCCACAAGAAAGGCAAGAGAGGCAACCTCGTGATGGAGCACCACAATCTTTCCCGGTTTGCTGCATTTGTCAAGGCCAAGAAAAAACGGCAGGTCCATTACCGCAACAATATCCCCATGGAAATTTAGTGCTCCGCAATAGCAGTCTGGAGCCAGCGGGATCGGCCACATCAGAGACGGGTCTTCAACTTCAGCTACCTGTGCAAGGTCAAGGGCATAGTCTGAACCCTGCAGTGAAAAAATAAGGTATTTACCGGAGGGTGAACTTATGTCAGACGTGTTACTCATGATCTATCTGGAACCGTTCTACAACGATCATCAACTCTTCCGCAAGCTGGGCGAGTTCCTTTGTGGCAAGCGCCATGTCCTGCATTGCTGCCAATTGCTCCTCAGTCGCTGCTGAAACCTGCTCTGTCGATGCAGCGTTATCATCAGCCACTTTAGCAATCTCATCAACTGCTGTAACCATCAAGGCCGAGCCCTCCTTCTGCATCATGGACAGATCGGCAATGCTGGATGCTTTTCGTTCGGTATCAAGAACGGTATTGAGGATTTCCTGAAAGGCTCTGGCGGTTACATCGATGTTCTTCTTCCCTTCCTTTATGCTGCGGGAACTCTCTACGATGACCTCATGTATCTTGCGGCTCTCGTCACGCAGATTTTCGATCATGTCGCCGATGTCGGCAGCAGATTGCGACGAGCCATCCGCCAGTTTGCGAACCTCCTCGGCAACGACGCCAAAGCCCTTGCCGTATTCACCGGCTCTGGCTGCTTCAATCGAAGCGTTAAGAGCAAGGAGATTGGTCTGACGGGCAATGTCGCCAATGCAATCGGCAACTTTGCCGACTTTCTGGAGCTTGCCATTAAATGTATCAAACTGCAGTCCGATCTGCTCCTGCTTTTCAAAAAACTCCTTCATTCTCTCGAGCGAATCATTAGCCAGAGTTCCCCCCTGCTGAGCCGTCTGGCTGGTCTCACGGGCCGCCTTGGCTGTTTCGCGGGCACGAGCGGCGACCAGCTCGATTGATATCGCCATTTCCTTAATAGTCTTCGACCCTTTTTCGACGAGTTCAGCCTGGGTTTCCGCACCGCGAGAAATCTGCTCAATCGCTTGGGCAACCTCTTCAGTAGAGGCATTGATCTCCAGAGCGGTTGAATTAATCTCACGGGCTGATTCTGTGAGCTGACCGGAGGTTTTTTTTATGTGGCGGACCAGTTCCCGCAAACTCTGAAGCATCATATTGATTAGCTGTGCCAGCTCGTGGCTTTCATCCGGAATCCGTGATGAGCGGATAGTGACATCCTGAGTCAGGTCGCCACGACTGATGGATTCAGCCGAGTCAGTCAATCTCCCGATGTTTGCTGTAAATCTTTTTGAAAACAGCCACCCGAGGATCAGGCCGATCGTCAGTGCAACCACATAGCCGAGGATTTTGCTTACTTCCGGTGAGTAGCCAAGCAGTCCGACCAGTTGAGGGCTGAAAGCCACTGCTGCAACAACAACAACAACCCCGATAATAAATTTATAGCCTATGGGAATGCGCATATTCGACCCTCCGCAGATAGATGGACGTAACCATATAGCATTAATACGTTCATAGCCGACGATAGATCCGCTCTACCGGGCAGACTGTAGTAAAAAGTGAGCGTACCTCACCTACCAGCGTTTCAGATTTTCCGAGCACCAGTATACCACCGGCCGGCAAAATTTGTGCGATGCCGCGTAATATTTTTTCCTGATCCGGACGGGTAAAATAGATGAGCGTATTTCGACACAGGGCCAGCTGGCATGGCTCAAATGTGTTAACGTCCATGATGTTTTGTTGGTGAAATGTGACCATGTCCCGGATTTTTGCCGATAGTTGCATGCGTGAACCGATCGGAACAAAATAGCGCTCCCTGATGGAGTCTGGGATGTCTTTCAGCCGATCCTCGTTGAATTCCGCTTGTACAGCTGCCACTAAAATGTCCGGATCTATATCGAAAGCCAGGATCTCTGTTGGGGTGTGCATAAGTTCACGGGAGAAAAACTCCCGCAAAATTATACCAAGGCTGTAGGCCTCTTCGCCTCCGGCGCACCCGAGACTCCAGAACCTGAGCCGTTCCTGTGCCGCATCTGCTCTCTGGTAGATATAGGGGAGCACAACGGTCTGCAGTTTTTCGAACATGGATGGATTGCGAAAAAATTGACTGACATGGATGGTAAGAGTCTTCTTGAGAAGATCGAGTTCTTGCTCACTTTGCCGCAAGAGGTTGCAATATTCCGCCGCGTCAAGGCAGCGGCACGAGCGCATTCTAATGGCGATACGGCGTTTCATGCACTTGTCCTTATAGATAGACATGCTGAAGTTGCGCCGCATTTCCAGTACTAAACTGATCTCCGCCAGCGCATCATCACCGATTTCCAATGAATCGTTCAAAGAATGTCCGGACAGAATGTTTGTCACCGTATTCTCTCTCATGGGATCTTAAGTAGCACGAAGCGGTCTGGGACGCAACTGCTAGAAAACAGTACCAAATTCATCGGTATGTTGTTGCTTCCCCCGGCTGGAATCTTATTGCGGCAGTCCATTCAGCAATGCTACAGTATGACTCATCACACGTGCAGATGAAAGTATGTTATGTCCCACGAATCGTCAGTCGAGACGACAACAACCGCAGTCCCGGAACCCGCAGGCGGCACTCTGAATGCGGATGCACTGGTGAATGCCCTCACGGCAGACAGTGATCAGCTGTTTACCGTCATCCAGGATTGCCGGGAAGAGGTTCTTCTGGCGGCGTTGCGCAATCCCAACCTTGATCATCAGCACCTTCAGGTGCTCTTGAAACGGCGTGAACTCGGCTCGGTAATCCCTGCAATTTTTGCCAGCAAGCGTCTTATGGAAGCGAATGCTGTCAAATTCGCCCTGGTCGCCCACCCGGACACTCCACCGCATATCGTGCAAACCGTGCTACCGCTTCTGTATATATTTGACCTTCTCAAGCTCTGTCTGATACCAGGTGTTTCCGCGGATATCCATTTGGCCGCCGAACGTAAAATCGTCCAGCAGATACCAACGCAGCCTCTCGGGAATAAATTGACACTGGCACGGCGCGGCACTGCTGCGATTCTGGAAGCGCTGCTTCGAGAAGGGTTGCAAAATATCCTGGAAATTTGTCTCGATAATCCGCATCTGAAAGAGGGTTCCCTGTATCAGTTTCTGTCGTCTTCACGCGCAACAGCAGAAAATGTTTCCATTGTAGCCAGAAGCAGTCGCTGGAAAAGTCGTCCCAATATTCGCCTGGCCATTCTCAAAAATCCTAGGACGCCGTTGGTATGGTTCACCACGTTCCTGCCGGGGCTCCCTGCTGCCACCTTGCGGGATCTGCTTGCTTCGCCCCGCCTGACATTTGCTCAAAAAGATCTGGTGCGTCAAGCACTCTCCCGTCCACGCATATGATACGTACTATGATTTTCATTATTCTGTTTGGGTGTGTCGGCATTATGAGGGGCGAGGCGTCTGAATACGGCGTGGTACGCACTTTCGCTCCTGTTTTGAATTCCCTTGATTTCAAAGCGGTTTTTGGAGGAGCAACCGGGCGGGACTTGAAAACTGATCAATGCGGGCAAGTACGCGAGCTTGAATTCATAGCCATGCCTGGAACAGCCTTTACAATCCTGAAAAAACAGCACATCGGAACGGCTGTCGTCTACCAGGTCGAGACGGAAGAGTATGTAACTCCAGCTCACGTCCGTTTGTATGTTGATGGCCGGTTTCTTGCGCTGCAGTGCACTGCACCTGCGCCGCGCAACACATCGCTGCCGTCGCGAGGAGCGGTGATCTCGGCGCTCAAAGCGTCTGTGGGAAACCCTTATGTCTGGGGTGGAAACGTTACGGAAGGGGTGCCAGAGCTTGGGATGTGGTTCTACAAAGACATCACGGAGAGTGACAGGGGCCGCTTAACACTGGCCGGGCTCGATTGCTCAGGGCTGTTGTATCACGCCACAGGCGGCAGGACACCGCGTAACACCTCTCAGTTGATTGCCTATGGTCAGGGTGTGGCAATATCCGGTAAATCAGCTTCAGAAATTGCCTCAATACTCCAGCCGCTTGATTTGATAGTCTGGAATGGGCATGTCATTATTGTTCTTGATCGGCAGACCACCATAGAAAGCCGTCTTGATTGCGGCAGGCCGGGCAATGGCGGGGTTGTTATGACGCCGTTATCACAGAGAATAGCTGAGATAATGCGTACCCGGCGTCCGGCAAATACCTGGCCGGGGGGCAAAAAACTCCACAATATCTTTGTTGCCAGGCGTTGGTATGTCGAGCAATGAATTGTGTCTGACAGCAAAATACACCCTCTCTGCAAAAAAACAATTGACTTCCATGAAATAGTTGGATATAAAACACATCCTTTCGCGCTTCATTGGGCATGATTCCTTTAGTGGAACGGCGTGACAGGTTCATACGTCCCCTTCGTCTAGCCCGGCCCAGGACACCGCCCTTTCACGGCGGCGACACCGGTTCAAATCCGGTAGGGGACGCCATTTTAAAGAAGGTCACTTTTCTCTGGAAAAGTGGCCTTTTTTCTTTGGTAATCCACGTGGTAGATGAGCAACCTAGCCATCACAGAACAGGATATTGTTCGGGGATATTGGGATAAATCAAAAAATGTTGCTTGTATGCTTGACATTGAAAGTAAAGTTGTTACGGTTTATCAATACCCAGAAGTGATTCTGGGTAAAATTAAACTGTAAGGAGCAACAAGAAAATGACTAAAGGAAAAGTAAAATGGTTCAACGACTCAAAAGGGTTCGGATTTCTTGAGCAAGAAGGTGGCGATGATGTCTTTTGCCATTTTTCCGCTATCACTGGTGAGGGTTTCAAATCGCTGCAGGAAGGCGATAATGTTGAATTTGAAATAGTCAAAGGTCCGAAAGGGCTGCAGGCTGAGAATGTAAGGAAAATCTGACGCCATATCATGCGCCCCAAAGAATTCATCAGGGGCGTATGTAATTTAGCCGGCAGTGTTTCGCGTTGATCGGATTTATTACCGATGAGCCTGCAAAATCGTGTGTAACTGCCAGTCAATCGGTTACATCCTTATCTGGATGAACCGATTGGCTGGCCGCGGATAGTTGTAGCCCTCCTGTAAATTCTCCATACATATCGTTGACGGCGGCAATTTCCGGGGTAAAGTTATATTCAATTCACTCGTACTTTTACCATTCCTTCAAGGTGAGTGCCCTGATGAAGTCATGACGGGGCAAACAAGGGAGGCCTTATGAAGACCACGGGATTTTTCGGACTGTTGATGGTGCTGTCATTCAGCAGCATTAGCCTGGCGGGTTGGCTGGATAGCACGCTGGAAAACGCCGGCAAGCGGCTCGGCAGCCGGGGTGTGAACGAAGCCGGTGACAGTGCCTACAATGCGGCAAAGGGCGCTGTGAAGGGCAAGCCTGCTGATAAAAAAACAACCTCTTCGCAGAAAGCGACGACCGCTGAAGAGGAGAACACGGCCATATCAAAAACAGGCCGACAGGATGCGGAGCGGGAGGCACCCGGCAGTGCCGTAACCATTGAGGAGGCCGAGGCGGTCTATACCAAATTCGACTTCATTCCGGGCGACAAGGCCATCTTCTTCGACGACTTCAGCGACACCGACGTCGGTGAGTTCCCGCGCAAATGGACCCTGGAGGGGCCGAAGCGGGGCAACAGCAATACCGTGGAGGTGGTTGAGTATCTGGGGAAACGCTTTCTGCGCTCAGTGCCGGGGCCGAAGGGCCAGTCTCCGGCAACCCAGTACCTCCGTCTGGACCAGAAGGGTGACTTCCCCGAGAAATTCACGATCGAGTTTGATGCGGTGCTTGAGTCGGTAAAAAAGGGTTCAGCCTACGACCTCCTATACAGGGTCATGCTTGTGCCGGTTGATAAAAAGGTCGATGTCTTCAAGCGGAACGCTCCCAATTCCGTTCTCATCTCGGGGAAGGAGAACAGTTCGGCGAACACCAGAACAACCGTACAGCTTAACGACGGCAAGATCCACCATATCGCCATCAGTGTCAACGGTACATTCGTCAAGGCCTATATCGACAATCAGCGGGTCATCAACGACCCGGACGGCATCAAGCGGCCCATCAGACAGATCGGATTGCAGATGCTGACACCTAACAACTTTCGTACGGAAAAACTCATGTTCACCAGCTTCCGCCTGGCCGAAGGGGGGAAGGATATCAAGTCGGCCCTTGATACCGAGGGGAAAATCATAACCCACGGCATCCTTTTCGATACCGGCAAAGACATCATCAAGCCCGAGTCGCTGCCGACGCTGAAGATGATTCTGGGGGTGCTGAATGCCGACCCGGAGCTGAAATTCTCCATCGAGGGGCATACGGACAGCCGGGGAAGTAAAGGAATCAATCGACCTCTTTCAGAAAAAAGGGCTGTGGCTGTCAAAAACTGGCTGGAGGGGAAAGGGATCGAAGCGTCACGGCTGAAAACGGCAGGTTTTGGCGATTCCATGCCGATCGACAGCAACAAAACACCGGAAGGGATGGCTAATAACAGGCGGGTTGAGTTCGTCAAATTTTAGTGCCGGAAGAAGTCAGGGAGAGCCGGAAAGAAGTGTGAACCATGATATCAAAAGTTGCCAGCAGCCTTTGCCACGTGGTGCCGGCTCGCTATTATTTTTTTGATGCCGCTCTCCGCAACCGATTGTTAAGGGCTTGACGGGTTATACCAAGCATTTTTGCGGCATTGCCCTGGTTGTATTTTGCAAGTTCAAGAGCTTTCTCGATAAGAACCGCTTCGGCATGTTTGAGTGTCGGTAATGACGAAAAAGCAATGGAGTTACCGCCAAAGCCGGTTCCTCCAACCCCCTGTTCCAAAAGCTCGCAGGATGGCTCCAGATTGCGGGAGATGATATTTTTTAACAGTGATGTGGATAGTCTTGAAGAATCGGTTCTGCTGACAAAATCATGCACGATTGATTGCAGTTCCCGGATATTGCCGGGGAATTCATAGGTAACGAGAAAGTCAACCAGTTCCTTGCGGTACGAGAGCCTGCCTTTGCCCATGGATTTTGCGGCCTGCCTGATGAAATGATCCAGAAGAAGCGGGATATCGTCAAGCCGATTGCGGAGCGGAGGAATTGCAACCTGATGGGTGCAGAGACGATAATACAGGTCTTTGCGAAATTTCCCCTCATTCATGCTTTGCCGAAGATTCTTGTTGGTTGCCACCACCAGTCGCGCGTTGCTTTTGAGCGGAGTATCGGAACCAAGTTGGTAGTACTCGTTTTCCTGGAGGAGACGAAGCAGTTTTATCTGTGAAAGTTCGTTCAAATCTCCGATTTCATCGAGAAAAATAGTCCCGTTGGCCGCCTTCATGATCAAGCCATCGCGCTCGCCAAGTGCGCCGGTAAAAGAGCCGCGACGGTGCCCGAACAGGGTGTCGGAAAACATCTGGTCGTCCAGACCGGCAATATTTATGCATACAAAACTCCCCCTCAACCCACTCAGCGTATGTACCGCTCTCGCTACCAGTTCCTTGCCCACTCCGGTTTCCCCGGTTATTAGAACCGGTTGACGTGATTTTGACACCACTTCGACATAACTCAGCAGGGTCTTCATTTCCCTGTTCTGGGTAATGATGAAAGGGATGAGCGACGCGCGGGCGTTGATTTCTTCCTCGTTTGCCATGTCCAGCAGCATGATGTCATCGTTCAGTCGGCGCAGCTCCAGCGCTCTCTTCACACTGGCAATAAATCGATTGATGGAAATCGGCTTGGTCAGATAGTCGACAGCCCCCGTTTTCATGCAGTCGATAGCCGTTTCGATGTGACTTTCGGCGGTAACAACTATTACCGGGACATGCGGTTTTAATTCAGAAAACGCTTCAAGCAGGTCCCTGCCATGAAGCTTGGGCATCCTCAGGTCTATTACGACCAGTGCAAATTCCTCTTTCTTGAAATTTTCAAGCGCCTGCTGACTATCGTCGAATGTAGTCACTTTCTGAAATCCTTCGTGACAAAGAAACGACTTCAATAAGGAGAGGGCATCCACCTCATCGTCCACAATCATTATGGGATAGGAACTGAAATCTTGATGATTCATGTCATTAGCTCCGTATTGAATTTGATTGCTTGTGAACTAAAGAAGAGTAAGCAGCTATTACAGTTTAGTAAACTATTTACAATAATCAAGTGAAATTGGGTAAATAGGCCAAAAATGCAACATTTGTTGCGGATATGCATAATCGTTGCACAACGTAAAATTCAATTATTACAGAACCCACCACTGAATCAGCCCCCCACTCCCCTGCAACTCATGTTGCCACCATCGCGAGTGACCGTTAACGAGTTCTGGTGCAACAACACGATATTGTTGAAGATAATTGTTGCGTTAAAGCGGCACAGCAGTTGCTCTTCCTGAGAGTCACCCGAGCCTGGTATTTCAATTCCATCATTTCAGCCAGTATTTTGATAGCCCCCTCTTGTATGGGGGATTTTTTCGCATCCGGTTTGCCGGCATGAGCATACGTCGTCGCAACGGTGTTGTCCAAAGCAGGAACAAAGAAAAGGAGGATATTCATGCGAATGCGATGTAAACGAATTGGAAGTTGGCTTGGAATGACCGTTGCGTCATTCCTCACTGTGGCAGCTTTGCAGGCGTTGCCGCAACAGGCCGAGGCGGCAACGTGTACCACGGCATTTCCGGGGGTCAATCCTGCATCAATGACCGATCCCCAGGCAGCGCTGACAAATCTGTACACATTCAACAACCCGATCCTTGACGCAACCAGGCTGCAAAAGTATGTTACCCCTGTGCCGAACGCCCTGTCCCCCGGATTCGTTTATACTCCCAACGGCACTCAGGGGGGAGAAACCCTTTACACGGTTTCCATGCGGGAGATCAGTCAAAGCCTGGGGATTATTGATGCCATTTCCGGCTGCACCGGTCCGCCCAATACTCTCTGGGCCTACGGCGACGCCCGGGACAACGGCGTCACCACGGCACCCACCGCCGGCCACAGCGTTCCCGGCCCAACCTACGAGGTCATGAGCAACGTTCCTCATCGCGTACTCTATACCAACGAACTTCCCAATGCGAACCCGTATTACCATCCGGAGAATATCGACCCGACCCTCGACTGCGGGCCGAACGCCCCCGGTTGCTCTCCGTACAACCGGGTAGTGCCTCATACCCACGGCGCCCACGTGGCTGACGACAGCGATGGCAACCCCGTTCAGTGGTTCACGCCGGGATTTGCCAAAACCGGTCACAACTGGCAGCCCAATACGCATATTCCCGGCGCCACTATCGGCACGTACCGCTTCGAGAACACCCAGGAAGCGTCAACGGTCTGGTATCATGACCATGCAATGGGGCTCACCCACCTGAACGTTTTTGCCGGACTGGCCGGCTTCAACATCATCCGTGATGCCAACGAGATCGCGATGCAGACCCCGGTCGGCACAGCGCCGGCACTGCTGCCCAAATATCCGTTCGAGAATCTGCTGGCGATCCAGGATAAAGTCTTCGACACCAACGGCAAGCAGTATTCTCCTGACCGGCCGATCCAGGACCAGAATTATATCCTGCCGAACACCACCCCTTGCGATGCAACACCCGGCGCCGTGGCGCCCTATGCCTGTGTCGGCACGACCAATCCGACGCTGACCAACGTCCCGTGTGATGCGGCAGCATCCATCGTTGCTCCGGTAAGCCCCTACGCCTGCCCGGTTCAGTATTTCACCAGGAATGCCGACGGCTCAGTGAACGTCATCCCGACCGGCACCGCCCCTCCTGCCGGTGCTCTGACCTTCCCCTCCATAACCTCCGAATACTGGGGCAATGTCATTACTGTCAACGGCCAGGTATGGCCGAAACAGGACACGGAAAAACGAGTCTACCGTCAGCGTTTTCTCAACGGCTCCGACTCACGTACCTATATTCTGCGGCTGGTGGACAAGACAACAAGACTGCCCATCGCCGGCCTCGACATCTGGCAGATCGGCACCGAGCAGGGCTTTTTGCCTGCTCCGGTAAAAACGATGGTGGATGATACAACGGCAACTCCATTGCCGACTGTCGCGCCGTTTCCTCAGACCAACGGCATTGTACTTATGCCTGGTGAACGGGTTGACGTTCTGATTGACTTCACCAACGTCCCGGCCGGTACACAGGTCGTCCTCCAGAACCTTGGCCCGGATTTTCCGTACACCGGCGAGTACCCCGATGCCCTGAACGCGAATGGCCAGTTGCCAACCACAATCGTCCCGGAAGTCATGCTTTACAATGTTGTCGCAACCCTGAGCGCAACTCCGAACACGTTGGTCCCAAATCTGATCACCTCGCTCCGTCCTGCACCGGTGCCTGTCTTGACGCCAACTGCCACCAGAACGCTCTACCTGGCCGAGCGTGTGGATCGGTTCGGCCGTCTGGCGCTGACCATCAACGGTGTTGACTACATGACTGCTATCGACCAGATGATACCGCTTGGCGCCACTGAACAGTGGGATATCGTCAACCTGACCCCTGATGGCCACCCGATGCATCCGCATCTGGTCGCTTTCGAAGTTATAAACCGTCAAGACCTGATGGTTGGAGCTGTTCCCTTTGCTCCGCCGATGACTCTGCCGATGATGGGCACTACCGCTCTGCAACAATTTGACGGTCTGCTCGGCAACCCGGTCATGCCGACGGCCACAGGCCCAATCTATCCACCGGCAGCGAATGAAGTCGGGGCGCTTAAGGATACGATTTATACGCCGCCCGGAAAGGTAACAAGGATCAAGGCCACGTTCGATATACCCGGCCTCTACGTGTTCCACTGCCATATCCTGTCCCATGAAGAAAACGACATGATGCGGCCGTTTGCCGTCACCACCCCGGTAAACTCGGTGACGCTCACCGCCAGCAACGCTTTCACGCCTTCGGGCACAACGGCGCCGGTAACCTTCACGGCTGCAGCCAAGACTGCTGATCCTGCGCACCCCGATTCAAATGCGTTCGAGTACGAGTTCACCATTACCAGTCCCACCGGAACGGTTACCCCGCTCAGTCAGACAGCCATGGTTAACGGTTCGTCCATGGGCTATTCCATGGTGCGTACCGCCACCTGGAATACGCCTACTGTTCCCGGCACCTACGTGGTGACGGTTAATGCCAAACCGATGGGTGCTGCCGTCACGGTTCTTCCCGTGACCGTTACCCTGAATTATGTCATTGCCAGCCCGGCAATTGCCGGTGTGTCAACCACCACCGCAGCAGGCGCCCTGAAAGCAGGAGCGCCGGCCAACGTAACGGTACTGTTCAACCAGATGGTAACCTCTGCAGCAGGATTAACCGTCGCCCTCAACTCGGGCGCAACGCTGACCACCGGTCCGCTTACGACCCCGACAGCCAGCATCAGCCTGCCGTACACGGTCGGTGCTACCGATAACACACCTGCCGGTCAGTTCCTCGATGTTACCGGTATTACCGGCACCATCAACGACGCCGCCAACTATTCCGTATCTACTTTGGCCGTTCCGGCGGGAAGCAATATCTCAAACAGTACTAAGATCCAGATCGACAACACCCTGCCGACCATATCCCAGGCATTACCGGCAGCACCGGCAACATTCACCAACAGCCCAACCCAGACTCTCTCCGGCACCGTATCCGACCCGGTCGGCATCCAGAGCCTGACCATCAACGGAGCAGCAGTCAGCCTCGCTGCCAACGGGACATACAGCACCAGCAGCGCCTTGGCCGTCAACAGCACCAACACCTTTACCTGCGTTGCTACCGACATGGCTGGCAACCAGACCACCACCTCACTGGCGGTGACTCATGACAACACCCTGCCGGCAGTGGCCATTACCTCACCGACAGCCCAGTATGTGAACAATGTCAACCAAACCGTTACCGGCACCGCTACCGACCCTGTCGGCTTCCTCAGCGTTACCGTGAACGGCGCAACCGTCACTCCGGACGCCACCGGAGCATTTACCGCGCCGGTTATCCTGACGGCTGGTACCGTCAACACGATTACCGTTGTCGGGACCGACAAGGCTGGTAATCAGACAACAGCAACAAAAACGTTAACCCATAGCGCAATTTTGCCGATCGTGGCCTTTACCTCACCGGCCCCGTTTGTCAACACCCTGAACCAAACCGTAGCAGGCACTGCAACCAGCCCGGTTGGTATCCACTCTGTTACGATAAACGGCGTTTCACAAACGCTCGGTACCGGTGGTACATTCAGTACCCCGATTACGCTTACTGCCAATGTGGCCAATACCATTACTGTTGTAGCCCTGGATAATGCAGGTAACCAGGCTGCCTCCAACCTGGTCGTGACCCATGATACGACCCTGCCGGTGACCACTCCCAACCCGCCGCCGGGAACCTATTCCGGCAGCGTCAGCGTGGCCCTTGCAGCCAACAAACAGGGTGCAACCATCTACTACACCACTACCGGTAACGTACCGACGACCGCCTCGACCAAGTACGTCATTGGTCAACCGATCGTCCTCTCGTCGCCAACAACGGCCACAAAGAAACTCATGTATTTCGCCGTGGACCAGGCCGGCAATGTTGAAGCGGTGAAAACGAGCAGCTACACGCTCCATACAACGGACCTCACCGCAAGAATCGCTATTAATGCCGGCAAGGCCTTTACCGCTACTGCCAACGTCACCCTGGCCATGTCCGCAAGTGACCGCTTAAAAGTAGCCGCTTATGCCATCTCTGTTGATGGTGGCGCTACCTATCTGCCAACCGTTGCCATCGCTCCTCCGGTTATCACCTTCTCCAGGAATGTTCCGATAACTCTTCCCAGTGGCGATGGCCTGAAAAATGTGTTCGTCAAGTTCACTGACGGTGTCGGCGTTGTTTATGCTCCGTCAATGGCACAGATCACCCTTGATACGACACCGGCAGCTTCATCGGCAATGCCGTATCCCGGTCCGTATCCCGGCGGAACCATGAAAGTGACGCTGACAGCTGATGAAAGTGCGACCATCTACTACACCACCAACGGGACAACGCCCACAAAAGCATCACCAATCTACCGGTCTCCTTTCAACATCACCGGGACAAACAGCTCGGTTACGGTCAAATACTTTGCCGTAGACAAGTCCGGTAACCAGGAAGCAGTGAAGACGGCAACCTACACTTTTGGTCATCGTTCCGACATGACCGCCTCATTCAAAATAAACGGCGGGAAAAGATACACCAACTCGAAAACCGTTTCCCTGAGCTTTAGCGCATCAGATCCGGCAAGCGGTGGCGTGGCCAGCATGTCATTCTCCAATGACGGCATCAATTTTACACCGGTAACCCCTTATGCCCCGGCCACTGCCATGACATGGGCACTCACTCCCGGAGATGCGGTCAAAACTGTGTACGTCCGCTTCACGGACAAGTTTTCACCACCGAACACCTACACCTATTCCGACCAGATTATCCTGGCTGAAGGTGTTACCCTTGCCACTGGCGACGTAAACGGGGATGGCAGAGTCGATATTTCTGACGCTTCCCTGGCGTTGAGCGCGAGCGCAGGACTCAGGACGTTGTCTATCCCCGAGCAGGCCCGCGGTGACGTGGGACCATTGGTGGGTGGCAGACCCGATCCCGATGGCGGCATCGATGCGGGAGATGCTCTGACGATCACGCAAAAAGCGGTTGGTATCGTATCGTTCTGACAGGAAGAAACAACCCTGCCCGCCGGATGGCGGGCAGGACAATAAACTTGAAATGGAGACTTATATGAAGATACATACTTTCAAAGGTTTATTGGCAGGTGTGCTGATGCTGACCGGACTCGCCGGATGCGGCGGCGGTGGCGGCGGAGGGGGAGGCGATACCACTCCTCCTCCCGGGCCAACCACGGTAATCAAGGGGACCGCTTCCAAAGGGATCATCTACCCCGGCACCGTTTCCGTCTATTCGATCGGAACCGACGGCGCCAAGGGTGGATTGCTCAACTCAACAGCAACGGAAATCGACGGTACGTACAGCGCGACTCTGGGCTCTTACAGCGGCGCCATCCAGGTGGAGGCCAGCGGAACCTATACCGATGAGGCCACCGGTCAAACCGTCACCATTGATCCGGCCAGACCGCTCCATGCCCTGGTGGAAAGGGTAGACAACAGCACCACCAACAACCGGGTCGTATCAGTTACACCGCTTACTGAAATAGCCTGGCGCAAGGCCAGCGTGAACGGTACCGTTGCAACACCGCCGGCAACCATCGTCAGCAGCAACACCCTGGTGGAAGATCTGTTCAAGGTTAGAGACATTACCGGCATCGAACCGGTTCGTCCCGACACAGCCACCATGGCATCAGCAAGCCAGGAATCACAGGCGTATACCCTGACGCTGGCGTCCATATCACAAATGGCCACTACTCGAACAGGCGCCACCCATACGGAGCGACTCGATGCCGTTCTCAACACAATGACGACCGAGGTGGAACATGCAGAAACCAGCGGCAGCATGAGTACGACTGCCACCACTGACTTCTCGAACGCTCTGAACACGGTGTCACTGGGCGATGACTTTCCGTCGGCACGGGATCAGGTCTCCGGCACGGGCAAAATATCCCAGAAATTGACCTTGACTATCAGCGGTACCCTGCCGGCGGGAACAAAGATCTTTGCCATTCAGGGAAGCATTGCCCTGCCTGCGGGTGTCACCCTCCGGTCGGACAGTGAGGGTGAAACCATGTCAGAGGTGCTGTACCTGCTTGAGGCTACCAAGGAACTGAGCTCCGTGGACCCTGTTGCCAACTACCTGGCGCCACAGCAGCAGCTTGATTTTTCCATGCAGTTCGATCCAAGCAAGACTGGCCTCGGAACAGGGGATTTTGCCGTGTTGAAGTATGATGTGGCAGCGAGCACCACGGTTACCGCGGCAGATTTTTCCATCATAGCGGACAGCGTGTCGGCCAAGGACATCAATGGGGCCACCATCGGCGGAGTGACGGCGACACTGAGGTAACCCAAAGGTAATCCTCAATGCTCGATTTCCCCGATGGATTGCGAGATGCGATCCATCGGGGTTATTGGCATCTGATCGCTGCTTATTTGATGCATTGGTTCTGTTCAGATAGTTCAAGTCCCGCGCCACAGAGAGAAGGAGATGCTAATGGAGCCTATGCACGCGGTATCATATGAAGATCGGGCCAGGGGAGCATTATGGGGAAGTTTGGTCGGTGATGCTTTTTGCCTGGGGAGCCACTGGATCTACAACCTGAACGAACTGGCTCAGCGCTTCCCCGGAGGAGTCAACGGGTTCGAGACTCCATACCCCGGTCATTACCACCACGGAAAAAGTGCCGGTGACTTGACTCACTACGGTGATGCCGCTCTTGTCATGCTGACCTCGGTTGCCGATCGTGGCCGCTTTGAGGCACATGATTTCGGTTCTCGCCTCTTGCGGCTCATGATCGAAGACAACTACGCCGGCTATCGGGACCATGCAACCAAGGGAATGATAGAGAACTACCAGGCCTGGCAGGCGAGCAATCCCGGCATTCCCTTTGATTACCAGCAAGGGGCTGACGATGACCAGCCGGCCACGGTGACCCATCTTGCTCCGGTGATTGTGGCGCATCTGAACGACACGGACCTGCTGGAAACGGTAGCCAAAACAACGCGCGTGTGCCAGAACAACCAGAGAGCCATCGCTTATGCGCAGGCAGCCGCCCTGATCTTGCGTAACCTGCTCAAAGGCAGTACCCCGGAGAGTGCCGTTGCCGAAACACGGCAGGCCATAAAACCACCCGACAAGGCGTGGATGGAGGCCAACAGGAGGATGAAGGTCGCCTGTGCGGCCCGCATGCTTCCGGTGAACGATGCGACAATGCTTTTTGGCCAGTCCTGCCCGCTCTATTCGAGCTTTACCGCCGCTCTGCACACAACGCTTACCTGTGCCGATGACTTTGCAGTCGCTATTCGTGCCACGGCGAATGTCGGTGGTGACAGTGCCGGGAGAGCTGCCATGGTTGGCGCATGGCTTGGTGCATATCTCGGCATACAGGCAATCCCGGAGCAATGGCGTACACGCCTTACGGCCCATGATCGGATCGAAGCGGATGTGGAAAAGATAGTTGCCGGTTTGACACCACCTGGCCAGTGATTGAAGAGTTTCAATAAACAGGTTGAGGCGGTAAAATGGCTTTTATTCATGCGGCAGAAAATGGTTTGCCGCCAGTTTCGAATCCTCTCCAGCATTCCATTGCCATATTCAACTCTCCGAACGTTGCAAATCCATAAGAACATTGTACAATCAGCGCTGCAACAGTTAGAATGCCGAAGTGTCAGGTGTCGTTATAGTGTGACGGTTCCGGAGCGGGTTTTTCCACCGTACTGGATATGAGAGAATAGTTATGGCTATCGATAAGGACATGCATCGCTCTGTTCCCGCCGGGTTGCGTCGCCGGGCGGAAAAACAGCTTGAAATTGAAGCGCCCGAAGAAATCCTTCCCCGGACGACCGATGAAACGCAGCGACTCCTACACGAACTGCAGGTTCACCAGATCGAACTGGAGCTGCAGAACGCCGAGCTCCGTCAAGCCAGAAACGAACTGGAGACGGCTTTGGAACAATACACCGACCTGTATGATTTTGCCCCGGTCGGCTACGTTACCCTCGACCAAATCGGGGACATCAGTGCCGCCAACCTGACCGCTGCCAGTCTCTTCGGTGTCGTACGTTCCAAGCTGCTCGGCCAGCGCTTCGCGCTGTTCGTTTCCGATGAGACCCGGCAACTCTTCACGGATTTTCTCGGGCGGGTATTTGCCAGCGGCTGCAAAGAGTCGTGCGAAGTGACGCTCGTGAGGGAGGGCCTTTACCCGTACATGGTGCAGGTCGAGGCGGTGTCCGCCGCTTCCGGTCGGGAATGCCGCGCCGTTGTCACCGACATCAGCGAGCGCAAACGGACCGAGCAGACTCTTATGGCCAGCGAAAGGAAGTACCGCCTGCTGTTTGATAATATGGCCGAAGGCTTTGCCCTCTATGAACTGCTCTATGATGACCAAGGCACACCCGTTGACTGGCGTGTGCTGGAGGTGAATGACGCGTACTTTATGCATACGGGTATTGCCCGTGACCGGATCGTCGGCCGCCGTATGAGCGAGCTGTTCCCGGAAGCCATTCCGGAATACCTGCCCCGCTTTGTAGAGGTGGTTGCAGACCAGAAATCTATGGAATTCGAAACCTACTCAAAGAGTGTGGACCGGTATCAACATGTCATGTCTTTCCCGGTCGGACCACATCAATTTGCCAATGCGATCATCGACATTACCGGCCGCAGGCGTACTGAAGATGCGCTGCGGGGGAGCGAGGAGCGACTGAAATTCCATCTGAACAACTCGCCGATGGCGGTGATTGAGTGGGACAGGAACTTGAAAGTCACCCGCTGGACCGGCGAGTCGGAGCGGATGTTCGGATGGAGCTCCGTTGAGGCCGTGGGAAAACCGATGGCCGATCTGAATTTGATCTATGCCGAGGACAGCCCGATTATTGAAAAGACCTTGTCCCAACTGATTGATGGCGTGTCGCGGCAAAACATCGCAACCAACCGTATCTATACCAAGAGTGGCGAAATTCGTTATTGCACTTGGTATAACTCACTGCAGACTGACCTGCAGGGGCGGATGGTTTCCGTGCTGTCAAAAGTGATCGATTATACCGAGCTCAAGCTGGCGGAAGATGAACGTCAGAAGTTTGTGTCGTTAGCCGAACACAGCTTCGAATTCATTGGCATGTGCGACTTGAATCTGGTCACGACCTATGTCAACGATGCCGGAATTCGGCTGGTCGGTCTTGAAAACCGGGAAGAGGCGTTCAAAGCCAGCATCCTGGATTGCTTTTTTCCGGAAGATCGGGATTTTATCGAGAGAGAATTTTTCCCCAGGGTGTTGCGTGAAGGGCGGGGTGAAGTGGAAATCCGCTTCCGGAACTTCAGGACCGGTGAGCCGATCTGGATGCTCTTCAACGTTTTCTACATTCGGGACGCTGCTGGTACGCCCGTAGGCCTGGCAACGGTAAGCCGGGATATAACTGAAACCAAACGTGCCGTCGATCATCTTGACCTTCTTGCCGAGACGGCGAGCCAGCTGCTCCTATCCGATTCACCGGAGGAGATCATTGAGTCAATCTGCACACGGGCGATGTCGGTACTTGGCTGCCATGTCTTTTTCAATTTCCTGGTTGACGAGGATCTGGGGCGACTCCATTTGAACGCCTGCGCAGGAATTCCGGAGGAGGAGCAACGGAAGATCGAATGGCTTGACGCCGGCGTTCCCGGCAGTGTCTGCGTTGTCCGCGATGCCTGCCGGTCTGTAATCGAGAACAGCCCCACCGTGCAGACCGGGTTGATGAATACCTGCCGCGTCAAAGCCTACTCCTGCCACCCGCTGATTTCCCAGGATCGCCTGCTCGGCACGCTCTCCTTCGGCTCACGCAAGAGCCACTTTTCCGATGACGAAGTCTACCTCATGCAGGCCGTGGGCGACCAGGTGGCCATAGCCATCGAGAGAACGCACATTGCCCAGGCTCTCTACAAATCCAACGAAGAACTGGATCAGCGCGTTGCAGAGCGGACAAAGGAGCTGGCAGCGTCCGTCAACCATCTCCAGGCCGAGATCTGGGAGCGGGAACTGGTGGAGAAACGTCTTCAGCGAATTAACCGGCTCTATGCGGTGCTGAGCGAGACCAACCAGGCTATCGTCCATGCCAGTGACCGGGAAACCCTGTTCCATGATTTCTGCCGCATTGCCGTGGAACAGGGGGAGTTCCTCCTCTCGTGGGTTGGTCTGATCGACGGAAATTCCGGACAGATCAGGGTCGCCGAGTCCTGTGGCGCTACAGGGTACCTGAAGGATATCCGGATCAATATTACCGATGAACAGGCTGGTTCCGGCCCCACTGGAATATCAGTGCGCAATGGCACCTACTATATCTGCAACGACTTCCAAAACGATTCATGCACTCAACCGTGGCATGAACAGGGCAGGGCTTACGGAATAAAATCATCGGCGGCTATCGCCCTATTCGAGGAGGGGGAGGTGGTCGGCGCCCTTACCATATATGCGGAGGAAGTCGATTACTTCGACCAGCAACAGGTGGAGATGCTTGTGCAGATGGGAGCGGACGTTTCCTTTGCCCTTGACAACCTGCTGCGGGTGGCGCGTCACCGGGAGGTGGAGCAGAAACTTCGGAAAGAAACCTTGCAGCGGCTTCAGGCTGTGGAGGATCTGCGCAAACAGGAGCATATTCTGATCCAGCAGAACCGCCAGGCGGCCATGGGAGAGATGATCGGCAATATCGCCCACCAGTGGCGCCAGCCACTGAACACGTTGGGACTCCTCACCCAGAGATTCGGATTTTTCTACGGGTCGCCCAACTTCAACAAGGAGTTTGTGGATACATCGGTAGCCAAGTCCATGGAGATCATCCAGTACATGTCACGCACAATCGACGACTTCAGGAATTTCTTTTCACCCGAACGGGAAATGGTGGAATTCAGTGTCAATGAGGCGGTAAGCAAGGCCCTGTCACTTGTTGAAGCCAACTTCAAGGAACATGGGATCAATATTGAACGGCTGGAGCGGGAAGAGTTTATTGCTAGCGGATATCCCAATGAATATGCCCAGGTCATGCTCAATATATTAATTAATGCCCGGGATGCGATTAGCGCGCGCACTATTCAGAACCCACGATTGAAGATCACCATATGGGCTGAAAACGGAGCATCGGTGGTAACCATCGGTGACAACGCCGGCGGAATTCCGGAAGAGTATATCGACAAGATATTCGACCCCTATTTCACCACCAAAGGACCGCAGCAGGGAACGGGTGTCGGCCTGTTCATGTCGAAGGCTATTATTGAAAACAATATGGGTGGCAGGCTTACGGTACGAAACACCGCTGAGGGGGCCGAGTTCCGGGTCGAGGTGTAATACCGATTCCATATCAAGGCCCTATCTTCGTTGGCTCGTCTTCGGCTGCGGGGCGTACTGCTATGTACGCCTCGCAGCCTCAATTCTCGCCGCCTTGATATCATCCTTGATCTGGAATTGGAATAAGGTGGCGCCATCCTTTCCGCATCGATCAGACGCTGCATCGCATACATGTCATGGCCGTTTTAATGCAGCAACAATTGTGACACACGCAACAAACACTGCCTCATGAATAACCACCACCCTGTCTGAGCAAAGCCCCCCTCTCACTCGATTCTCCGCAATATTTGTTGCATGTTTTATGACAGTAAAAACAGCGCAGCAGTGTGTAACATGCTAATTTAATTGGTTAATAATCTTTATCGCACTTGGTCCGGTTCCTGCCTTGTACTTGATGATGCTGACGCTGTCACATGTAGATTCAAGGGAGGCCGGGATGAGCGAGAGTACGGATGTTACCATGGCTACCAGAAAAAACTTTCTGGAAGTTTGCATGGGTATTGAGCGGTTATGTGCCGAATTGTACAATTTTTACGGTGATCTCTATGAAGATAATCCCGAAGCCTCCCGATTGTGGAAGAAGACGGCACTTGAGGAAGAAAATCATCAGAATCAGTTCGGGCTGGCCTTACGGCTATTGGACGAGACCGAATTTGATGTGCCGCAAGACAGCCTGGAACATGCACACTCAATCCAGTACAAGCTCCTGAAGCTGCTGAATCATATAAAAAACGTTAAACCGGACCTTGTGATCGCCGTTTCAAAGGCGGTTGAGATGGAAGAAAAACTTGCTGATCTGCATGTTCATTCCTCTCTGCGCTTCAAGGATGTATCCATGCGGAATCTCTTCAAAACGCTGAGCGAAGCCGACCATGATCACGTCACTGCCCTGCAGCAATACCAGGCCATCCTCTATCTGCCGCAAAGCGAGTTGGGAGAGAGATGATGATGAAGCACTACGATTCATGCCGTGGCGTCCTTGCCGGAAACAATTTCATCGATAGCAGAGATGCGACATGATCACCGCGCCGATTAGACATCTGATTGAAACTATCACGTATATATTTGTTGCTACCGCGGATGCTTCCGGTCAGCCACATATGGCTGTCGGGGAGCAGGTTGCCGTTTTGGGAGATTCCATGCTGGTCTTCGAAAACTGGTTTTGTCCTTCCACATTGCAGAATATCGCCTGCAATTCCCATGTGTCTGTTGTGGCGGTTTCGCCGGAGAGCGGCACGGGGTATCAGATGATCGGGACGGTCATCAGGAGTTCGGACGCGGCATTCCTCGATGGTTTTCCAGGCATCGAAACTCCGGCCATGCCCCAGGTGTTGACCAGGTTCACCGTCAAGATCGAGCAGGTACTTGAGTTTACCAGCGGGATACACTCTGACTTACCCCTGGTTGGCTGAGCCTGCAATATTGATTGCAGTTGCAACATTTATTTACAGGCGGATCGATTGACCGGGCTGAACCAGCAAATGAAAGGAGAAAAACATCATGGCAAAAGAGCCTTTTGTAGACCAGGATATGTGCATCGGCTGCGGAATGTGCGTCAACAATCTTCCCGACGTATTTCACATGAACACGAACGGCAAGGCTGAATGCTTTGATCCGAACGGTGCCACTGAAGAGGAAATACAGCTTCAGGCAATTGATATTTGTCCGGTAACGTGCATCTGTTGGAAATAGGTTACCAAACCCGTTACTCACTAAAAAGGAGGAATGCATGAAAGGCAACGAGCAGGTTATTGAACAGTTGAACATGCGGCTGGCAGAGGAACTGACCGCCGTAAACCAGTACATGGTTCATGCGGAAATGTGTGAAAACTGGCGCTACAAACGGCTGCACGAGATGATTTTTAAACGCTCCATCCAGGAGATGAAACATGCGGAAAAGTTGATCGCCCGAATCCTTTTTCTGGAGGGGATTCCGATTGTCAGCGAACTTAACAAGATCCATATCGGCAGTGAAATCCCGAAAATGCATGTAAACGATCATGCTGCCGAAGCTTCCGCCATTCGTGGCTATAACGAAAGCATTCGAGTGGCGGCGGACGTTGGTGACAATGGCAGTCGCGAACTGTTTGAGTCGATTCTGAAGGAAGAGGAGGAGCATGTCGATCTGATCGAAGCCCAGATGGATCAGATCGCCCAGATGGGCATCCAGAATTATCTGGTCGAACAGATCGATTGAATTCAAGTACCACAACAAACCAACGGAGGTCTTACCATGACGTATATCGCCCGGGATTATTCGAACCTGTCTAAAATAAAAGGGTTTAGCGAAGCGATGCTGCAGAACCATTTCACCCTGTATCATGGCTATGTCACCAACGTAAACAAGCTGATGGAGTCGTTGGACACCCTGTTGAAAGAGGGTAATGCATCCCGCCCCGAGTATGCCGAAATGAAGCGCCGCCTTGGGTGGGAATTTAACGGCATGCGGTTGCATGAGCTCTATTTTGAAAACATGGGAGGGGCGGAAAAATCTGCCCCTGACAGTAATCTGCTGGAAAAACTGACTGCCGCTTTCGGTAGCAGGGAGGCGTGGGAAACCGATTTCCGGGGGACCGGAGCGATGCGCGGCATTGGCTGGGTCGGCCTGTACCTGGACAAGACAAACGGGCGCCTGATGAATGTTTGGATCAACGAACATGATGTCGGCCATCCGACAGGGTGCATTCCGCTCCTGATCATGGATGTCTTTGAACATGCCTATATGCTGGATTACGGACTGAAGCGCGCTCTGTACATCGATGCATTCTTTGATGCCATCAATTGGGCGGTTGTCTCATCACGGTTGTCCTGAACATCGGTCGACTAATAACTTATTTACAGGGAGGAACAGCATGAAGAGCGTGAAGAGAAACAGTGCGGTCTGGCTGGCCGTCTATGCAATTACCGGCGTGGTGCTGACCGCTCCTGAGGCACTCGCCGTAGGCATGAGTGGTGAGGCCGGATTCAAGGAACATTGCGTTTCATGTCATGCCGATGGCGGCAACATCATCAAAGCTGATAGGACACTGTCGCGCAAGGATCGTGAGAAAAACGGCATCAGGAATTCGAAGGATATTGTCCGGATCATGCGCAAGCCGGGGGTGGGAATGACCGCCTTTGACAAGAAGGCGATATCCGACAAGGATGCAAAGGCGATTGCGGATTATGTCGTAAAGACGTTCAAATAAGGCGGGCTCGTGTTCGGACATGGCGTGCCATCAAGCAGACCATCTGCAATCAAAGGAGAATTACATGAACAGACGAAGCTTTCTGACTGCAACCGCTGTCGGTTCCGTAACTGTAGGTCTCAGCTCCCTTGCTGTTGCCGCAGAATTGTTCTATCCGGTCAAGGTTGACCAGGCCCTGTTTGGTTCGATCAACCGGGTTAAACAGCCTGGAAAAAAGACACCGCTGGAAATGTCGCATGCTCCGGCGATCACCGCGCCGGCGTCCGTCAAGGCTGGAGATGTTTTCACGGTCGAGGTCTCGGTCGGTGAAAAGGTCCACACCATGGGCCCCAGCCATTGGATTGAGTACATTGAACTTGCCATTGGCAACGAACCGATCGGAAGGGTGGATTTTCAGCCGAGAGGGTTTATGAAGCCGAAGGTGGCCTTTACTGTGGAGATTCCCAAGGATGTTGCTCCGAACGGAACGATCACAATGGTTGCAACACAACGCTGCAACCTCCACGGCTTATGGGAGTCAACGGCCAATATCGCGGTGATATGAGATAATCTGGTCCGGCGGACATTGACTGCCCCGCTTTATGGATTGGCGCAGATTTGCCGGACCGCTTCGCATGTCGAGCAAAAGGTGGCCCCGGCCGACAGCATCTCTTCGAGCGCCTTCTCTGAATCGTCCGGGTGTAGATCCACCCCGGCAATGGCATCCACCAGCAAGGTGACCTCATACCCCGCATGTAACGCGTCCAGGACTGATGAGCGGACACAATAGTCTGTGGCCAGCCCTCCGACGTAGAGCGTTCGAATATTCAGTGCCGACAAAATATTGTCGAGCGATGAGCCTTCTTCCGTTCTGCCGTCGAAAGCAGAATAGGAATCCGCATCGGGATTGACCCCCTTGGAAATAACCAGCGTTGGTGCCGGAAGAGTCAAGGCAGGATGGAAGGCTGCTCCGGAAGTCCCCTGCACACAATGAGGGGGCCAGCTGCCACCATATTCCCTGAAGTGAGACGTCACCGGCGGATGCCAGTCGCGACTGGCTATCACCGCTACTCCTGCAGCGGCAAAACAGGAGGCCGCCCGGCTGAGACGCCCGGCGATCATATCGCCTTGCGGCACGGGAAGAGCCCCGCCGGGGCAAAAGTCGTTCTGTACATCCACCAGTAGCAAGGCACTGTTTTTCTCGATGGTCATGGCAATCCCCTTCCGATTTGTTCAATCAATGTTCCCCGGAGGCTGTTCAAGGTGCTTGAAATGGAAACCTTGTAACGGTGTGGATTGATGAGCCTCAGGCATCCGCTCGGAAGGCTCGCCAGCTCTCTTTTGCTGCGGCCGGCAATACTGT
>Ga0172380_10002079_pt1 | contig 32479 bp, 28 predicted proteins | sample Leawe162metaG_FD_119747 | JGI IMG/M metagenome (GOLD analysis project Ga0172380, IMG submission 119747) | Leachate microbial communities from a municipal landfill in Southern Ontario, Canada - Leachate well 162 metaG | ecosystem: Engineered > Solid waste > Landfill > Unclassified | place... | reverse complement strand
GGAACGCGCTGCTCTGGACCAACCTGAGCCGGGTCAGCGGCCAGCTCGACCCAACCGTGATGCGGCTCGCCTTTGTCTTTCTGATGGTCGGCTACGGCACCAAGGCCGGTCTGGTGCCGCTGCACAACTGGCTCCCTGACGCGCACAGCGAGGGGCCGACCCCGGTCTCGGCCGTGCTCTCCGGCCTGCTGCTGAATATCGCGCTGTATGCGCTGATCCGCTGCAAGGCTCTTGTTGATGGTTCTCTCGGCACCGGCTTTGCCGGAAACATCATGATGGGCTTCGGCCTCCTCTCCCTGCTGACGGCGGCCTTCTCCATGCTGAGGCAGAAGGACATCAAGCGCCTCTTTGCCTACTCCTCCATCGAGCATATGGGGATCGCCACCTTTGCCTTCGGCCTTGGCGGGCCGATCGCCACGTTCGGCGGGGTGCTCCATATGATCGTCCATAGCCTGGCCAAATCGGCCACGTTTTTCAGCGTCGGCCATGCCGCCCAGATGCACGGTACCCAGGAAATGGCCCATATCCGCGGCCTGATCCGGGGAAATCCGGCGGTCGGGTGGGGGATGTTTCTGGGGGTGATGGCGCTGGCCGGTATGCCCCCCTTCGGGATCTTTACCAGCGAGTTCCTGATCCTGACCGCCACCATGAAGGATGCGCCGTATCTTGCGCCCCTGCTGCTGCTGGGGTTGACGGTGGCCTTTGCCGCCCTGTTCCGCAAGGTACAGCCGATGGTGGCGGGGCTGATCCCGGCAGGACAGAAGCCGCTCTCAGCCGCCAATATCCCGGTGTTTCTCCATCTGGCGCTGGTGCTGCTGCTCGGGATCTACCTCCCCGGATTCCTGGCGAACTGGTTTCATCTGGCGGTGGATATTTTGAAGTAGGGACAGATTTTTGCCTCCCCTCCCTTGACGGGAGGGGATTGAGGGGTGGGTGAGTCTGCCATTAAGTCGTACGTTGCAACTTCCCCCACCCCCTAACCCCCTCCCGCAAGGGGAGGGGGGACAATAAAATGAGCTGAACAGTTGCAAAAAGGAACTATGTCCGTGAACTCGCTCAATGTCATAATCATGACCCACTTCGGCACTAACGCTGCTCTTTGCGACGGTGCTTATCCCGCAAATATTCCGCAGATCCTGGTCCCGCGCGGACAGTTCGAGGATGTGGGGTGGCTGATGAAGGATGCCGGTGCCCGGCTGGCGGCCGAATGGGGTGTCGATGAAACCTTGTTGGGACGGCACTTCGCAGTGCTTGTCTGCTTTGTCCGCGACGCTGAATATCTGCTGGTGAAGTGCGAAATTCCGTCCTCTGACCCTACCTTCCCGAGTCTCTCAAAAAAACATCCTCCCGCCTTTCGCTTCGAGCGCCAGATTTTAAGCCTGCTGGGGTTGACCCCGACCGGTCATGTCCATTCAGACCTGCGTCCCTGGATCAAGCACGAGGATTGGCCTGCCGATGCCTGGCCGCTCAGAAAATCCTTTGATGCCGGACAGCGGATGCCGCGTGTGGAGGGGGGTTACAAGTGGGTCAGGGCGGAAGGAGAGGGGGTCTACGAGATTCCGGTCGGTCCGGTGCATGCGGGGATCATCGAGCCGGGGCATTTCCGTTTTCAGGCAATGGGGGAGGATATCCTCAATCTGGAGGAACGGCTGGGGTACACCCATAAAGGGATCGAAAAGCGCTTCGAACAGTTGTCCTGGAAAGAGGGGGCGCGGCTGGCGGGACGGGTGTCGGGCGACTCGACCGTTGCTCATGCCCTGACCTACTGCCGGGCGGTCGAGGCGCTGTCCGTGACGGATGTGCCGCCGAGAGCTGCCTGGCTGCGGGCGATCATGCTGGAGCGGGAGCGGATTGCCAACCATCTGGGGGATATCGGCGCCATCGCCAACGATGCCGCCTTTACCTTTTTCTTCTATCAATTCATGCGGCTGAAGGAACTCGTGCTGCGCGGCAACCAGCGCTTGTTCGGACACCGGTACCTGATGGACCGGGTCGTGCCGGGCGGGACTGTTGTTGATCTGCAGGCCGACGACGTCACCATCATCGGGGAGGAGATGAACAGCGTGCTGGCGGAATTCGAGCGGATTATTACGATCTACGACCTGAATGCGTCGTTGGATGACCGTCTCCGCAGCACCGGGATACTGCCGGCGGAAACAGCCCGCGAACTCGGCACGGTCGGTTTTGTAGCCCGTGCCAGCGGCCAGCCGCTGGAGTGCCGCCTGCAGGCCCCTTTCCCCCCATACGACCGGTTTCCTCCCCGGATAACCGTGCTCAACTCGTGCGATGTCCATGCCCGTGCCTGGGTGCGGATCGAAGAGATCCGTGACTCGATCCGCCTGATTCGGGAACTGGTGGCGACACTGCCGGCCGGGGAAACTCTGGCACAACTGGTGGAGGTGCCACCGGATGCCAGCGCGTTTGCCGTCGTGGAAGGATGGCGGGGGGAGATTGTCTATTGGCTGCAATCCGGATTACAGGGGGAGATCAACCGCTGCGCAATTCGTGATCCGTCCAGCGTCAACTGGCTGGCACTCGAACAGGCGATCCACGGCAACATCGTTCCCGATTTTCCGCTCTGCAACAAGAGTTTTAACCAGTCGTACTCGGGACATGATTTGTAGAATGGTACGTCTGAATTCGGGCGACAGGCTCAATTCAAAGGGGCATGACATGACGCTGAAATTGAGGGTAATCGTGACAACCGGCTTCTTTTTTCTGGCGAATGGTGCGTTTATGGCACCATTGCCACTGTTAGCCCAGGATGGCAGCATCAGCACCGACCTGGGTGTTTCAGGCACATCACCTGAAGCTTCGGCAACAGCCGTACCTGCCACAAAAAAAGTGACCTTGTACGAACCGAAGCCGGGTGAGAAGCTTACCTTCAAACAGATCACGGAAATTCTGAGGACCACTCGAAACCTCGCCGGCAGAAACATGAGCGGACTCACCCTCGTAGGGTTGGACCTGAGCGGTTGCAACCTGGGAGGCGCTGACATGAGAGGCGCCAATCTCGAACGCGCCAACATGTCGGATGCCAACCTCGAACGGGCCGACCTGACCGGAGCGAATCTGAAAATGGCAAGCTTCTTCCTGTCGGCTCTGACCGCCGTAAAACTGGACCAGGCTGTCCTTGATGGTGCCATCTGGATTGACAAAAGCATTTGCGCGCAAGGTTCCATCGGGAAATGCCTGGAAATCAGCGCTAAACCGGAACAGTCCGCACCGGTTCATGATTCGGTGAATCCGGCAGATAAAACCGGCGGAGAGAAACTTTCAGGGAAACCCTAGGGAGGCGTGTAATTGGAGGCTTTCCCCTTTATTCTCCCAGGGGCATGATCTTTAGGGGGTGAATGCAAATGGAGAGCACGCGGCCTGCAAAATCCTCTTGTGGCGCATCATCAGAAGTAATAGCACCGGTGCGGCAGGGGAGAATCATGATCGACCTTTTGTCGGCAGGGAATGATCCACTTTTCATGGCGGATGTTATGGAAATTCAACAGTCATTCGAGCATGCCGACTACGAAAAGGCTTCATGAACAACAATATTCATATTGTTCCGGCTGAATTTGAAATTTTTTCCTTGTAGATTGTCTCACCCGGAGCGGGCTGAAGAGCCAGCAACCGAGTTGAGGAAAAGTCTGAGGTTATTATGAGAATGACATGGAACTGACAACCAACATTGAATATCAGAACCTGCTTGGCCGGATTGCAAATGCCTACACCCAGGGACGTATCCGCGCCCATCAGGCAGTTAATACTGAACTCATTGAAACCAATTGGCAGATTGGACAGCATATTGTCGAATTTGAACAGAGTGGCAGTGTCAAGGCAGAATATGGCAAGGCGCTGCTCACAAATCTCGGCAGAGATTTAACCCTCCGCCACGGCAAGGGTTTCAGCCGCAGCAACCTTGTCTATATGCGGCTCTTGTATCTGCGTTATCCAATAAGTCAGAAGCTTTCTGACTTATTGAGCTGGTCGCATTATGTCGAACTGCTCAAAATTGATGATGCATTTGAGCGAGGCTTTTACGAAAAGCAGTCGATAGCTGATCGCTGGTCAGTGCCGGAGTTGAAGCGTCAGAAAGCGTCTGCCCTGTTTCTGCGGCTGGCCACCGGCAAGAACAAGGATGAAATCATCAAGCTTGCTGCGACAGGTCAGATAGTCGAGCATCCCCAGGATATCCTCAGAGATCCATATGTATTTGAGTTTCTGAAAATACCGGAACCGTTTCTCCCTTCCGAAAAAGAACTGGAAACCCGCCTGTGCGACCATCTGCAATCTTTTCTGCTGGAGTTAGGCAAGGGATTTACCTTTGTCGGCAGACAATATCGAATTACTCTCAATAATACGCATTTCTATGTGGATCTGGTTTTTTATCACCGGATATTGCGCTGTTTTGTTCTGCTTGATCTCAAGACTGAGGATGTGCGACATCATGACATCGGACAGATGAACATGTATCTGGGCTATTTTGCCAATGAAGAAAACGTGGAAGGCGACAATCCGCCAATCGGGATCATTTTGACCAGAAACAAGGATGAACTGCTGGTTGAATATGCCACCTATCAGATGAACAGCCAGTTGTTTGTCTCCAAATATCAGCTCTATCTGCCGAGCGCGGAGGAGTTACGGGCCGAGATTGAGCGAGAGAGGGAGATGGTTGTGAGGGAGAGGATTGAACGGTATGGGGCTGGTGAAAAATAGTTGACTTGGAATTAAGTATGGTATCCCTGGAACTCCAAAGGTGGTCGAATTCGACCACTTTAAAATGAATGATACCTCAAGGCTGTTCTCACACGGAGGCACGGAGCCACAAGAAAACCAGGATAAAGCTTTCAGATCTTTGGGTAAACCAAGATTAACGATTAAAGTCTTTGGTGGTAAACCCAAAATATTTTTTGTAGTTGATCTTCCTCGTGTCTCCGTGGCTCCATGTGAGATAAGAATTTGAATAAGTCGCGAGGATTTTCTTCATGAAAGATCACTCGGGCCGATGGGGGTGGCGCTGTTTGCCAATGGTGTTGAGGATCCGGCAATGCAGGCGGATGTGGTTGGTTTTATCTCGGAACTGCTTAGAGTGTCGATGGGATGAGGATGACATGGGTCAGGCATGATGGGTGTCCGGAGTGCAGGCTGATGTGACTATTGTGGAAGAGGATGATTTGGTTGTGAGGGAGAGGGTTGAACGGTATGGGGTTGGTGAAAAATTGTGAATATTGTTGACTTGGAATTAAGTATGTCCCCGGGATTCCCCAAAAACGAATTGAATAAATAAAAAGAGATATGAAAAAACTACTGATAGAAACAAACCCTGAATTAATCAACGAATGGCACCCTACTAGAAACGAGAAAATTCGTTTTGAAGAAGTGGAATCTACCTCGTCTAATAAAGCGTGGTGGAGGTGTAGTAACAACCCAAGCCATGAGTGGGAAACAAGAATATATTTTCGAGCAATAAAAAAGGTCGGTTGTCCTTTTTGTTCTGGCCGCTTCATATCATTCGAGAGATCATTAGCCGCCCTATATCCAGAAATTGCGAATGAATGGCATCCCACAAAGAACGATACACTACGATCAGACCAAGTCGGGCCAACGAGCAGTAAGAGGGTTTGGTGGATATGCAATGCTGGCCATGAGTGGGAAAGCGACGTCAGAAATAGGACTGCATATGGTACAAAATGTAGAGAATGCCATGCTGCAACACACTCACTACAACAGACCCATGCGGAACTTGTTACGGAATGGCACCCAACTAAAAATCTGCCGTTCTTGCCAAAGGATGTGTCACATGGTTCTGGACGATTAATCTGGTGGATATGCAATCAAGGACACGAATGGCAAGCAAAAGTTTCTAACCGTGTGCATGGAAACAAATGTCCACAATGCCCGAAGCCTACCCGAACAGAAGCAAGAAATTTCATATCCATTACTGAATCCTCGCCAGATCTCGCTAAACAGTGGCACCCTTCACGTAATCTTCCACTTTTACCTGATTTGGTTAAACCTGGCACAACTAGAGTTAAGATATGGTGGATTTGCCCCAAAAACCCTGAACACATGTGGCAAGCCACACCCAATAGTCGGACAAAAGGCCGTGGCTGTCCTCATTGCATAAGAGGTGCCTCTCTAGCAGAGAAATATCCTGAAATTGCCGAAGAATGGCATCCAAGTAAAAATGGAGACTTAAAACCATCGGATCTCTCGTATGGGAGTGCACAACGTGTTTGGTGGCAGTGCTCCATTAATCCAAAACATGAGTGGGAGTCATCCGTAACAAATAGAACAGCTCATGGTGGCGTAAAAAAATGTCCTATTTGCGTAGGTAAAGTTGTTTCACCAGAGAAAAGCTTGGCCATTTGTCACCCTGATATAGCTAGAGAGTGGCATCCTACAAAGAATGGTGAAATGATGCCTACTGATGTATCTAGGGCAAGCGCAAGAAAAGTCTGGTGGTTGTGTTCAGTTAAACCAGACCATGAGTGGCAAGCGCAGGTAAAAAACAGAACAATTCTTTCATCTGGCTGTCCTCTATGTGAAGAAGATAATAAGACGAGAAGGCACTATGACCTTCTCTATGAGTCAGCCCAAACTAATGCTGACTTTTTGAAAACCTTTTCCAAATCAATTGAAACTCTCCGAAATTTATCAAAACAAAAGCTTCCGCAGCATTTACACCTTCAACAGCCCTTTTTCAGAATGATCTATGCATCTATTATTAGTGCAATGGAGACGTATTTATGCGACGCATTTTTTCACAAAGTTACAAACGATGACAAATTAACCGAAAAACTCTTGTTGAATTCACCTGATTTTAAAGACAAAAAATATGCGATGTCTGAAGTTCTTGACTGGAAGAAAAATACAAAACTAAGGCTCAGCGAACATTTATTGGATATTGTCTGGCACAATCTCCCTAAAATACAACAAATGTACAGGAGTGTATTGGACGTTAGTTTCCCATCCAATATTGAACCTATACATAGAGCTGTTTCAATTCGACATGACCTTGTACATAGAAACGGTAGAACAAAAGCCGGCACATACCATGTTGTTAAGAACAAAGAAATTGAAGGGTTGATTGGAAGTATTGAAAAATTTATAAATCATATTGATGAACAACTAAAATCAGAACAAAAAGGATAATGTCCAACTAGCGACAAAAGGTGCAAATAGGGCACTCCCTATTTATTTGGTGTTGCCTACATCGAATTTTGGAACAGCAAGCTGAAATAATTCCATAAGAACCTGCTTCGCCCTGTCTGACACGGAGTTCAAAGGCGGGCGAAGCAGATGAAGCTTGCTTCGCCCCTACGAAGGCCATTCACAGGAGAATCTGACCCATGCTAAGAATCCTTCACCAGATATTCCGAACCGGGGTGGTGACCGAACCGCTGCCGGAGCCGGTCGAAGCAGAACTGGACCAGGTGGGTGCCCGGCTTGAAGAAGCGATCAGGAAGCGCTTCCACCGGAGCCTCGTGATCCGCGAGGTGGATGCCGGTTCGTGCAATGCCTGCGAGCTGGAGATTATCGCGATGAATAACCCGATCTACAACTGCGAACGCTACGGCATCCAGTTTACGGCATCCCCCCGCTTTGCCGACATGCTGCTCGTCACCGGGCCGGTTTCGGTCAACATGGAGATCGCCCTCAAACGCACCTACGATGCCACTCCCACCCCCAAACTGGTTGTCGCGGTCGGTGACTGTGGCTGCACCGGCGGGATTTTCGGCGAGAGCTATGCCTCTCTCGGCGCGGTCGCCAACGTCATTCCGGTGGACGCCCATATCCCCGGTTGTCCCCCGTCACCGGTTGAACTGCTCCAGGGTATCCTGCGCCTTATTCAATAAATTGACTGTTATTGTTACACTTTTTGATTGACACGTATACAGTTCAGGTTCAGTATCTATCCCCGCTGGAAGCGCCGTACCCCGTCTCTTTTTTCACCTGTCCAGAACATTCACAAGGAGTTCATCGTATGCATTCCTTTCTGCAGGGAGCCTTTGACCCTGCGCTCGTGGCGCTTTTGGCCGCGCTTGTTATCGGCTGTGCCGGAATACCCGGCCTGTTCCTTCAAAAACCGGGCCCCGGCCAGATCCTGTCAACTGTAGCGACCATGCTGGCTGCCCTGGCCGGTGTGCCGTCCGCCCTGATGCTTCTCTTCAGCCATACGACGACTACCTGGTCTCTGGAGTGGGGGTTGCCGTTCGGCCCCTGCGAGCTTGTCATCGATCCCCTTTCCGCCTTCTTTCTGCTCCCTGTATTTCTCGTCTCTGCCGCCGGTTCTCTCTTTGCCGTCGGCTACTGGCCTGCTGCCGAACATCGCGCCACCGAACGCGGCCTGACTTTTTTCTACGGTCTGCTGGCCTCGTCGATGGCGATTCTGCTGATGGCCCGCAACGGCGTCTTTTTTATCATGGTGTGGGAAGTTATGGCGCTTTCCGCCTATTTCCTGCTGGTGACCGAGCATGAGCGGGAGGAGGTACGGCGTGCCGGGATCGTCTACCTGATTGCGACCCACACCGGCACCGCGGCTCTGTTCGTCTATTTTTCGCTGCTGGCAGCCCAGACCGGTTCGTTCATGCTTCCGGCCGCCGGTTCACTTTCGGCGCTCTCTCCGTACGCTTCGGTCCTTGTTCTGGCGGCTTTCATCGGCTTTGGCGCAAAGGCCGGCATCATGCCGCTCCATGTCTGGCTTCCTTCGGCTCATGCCAATGCGCCCAGCCATGTCTCGGCGGTGATGTCGGGCGTCATGCTGAAGATGGGACTGTACGGCATCTTCCGCACCCTGACATTTTTTCATGATCCGCCCCTGCTCTGGGGTGCGGTGCTGACCGTATGCGGCATAACCTCGGCCCTGCTGGGGATCGCCTTTGCGGTTGCCCAGCGTGACCTGAAGCGTCTCCTGGCCTGCAGCAGCATCGAGAACATCGGCATCATTACCACCGGCCTTGGCGTTGCCCTGCTGGGTGTGTCAAGTCACAACACGCCGCTGGTGTATCTCGGAATGGCGGGTGCTTTGCTCCATATCCTTAATCACAGCTTCTTCAAGCCGCTGCTGTTTCTCGGCTCGGGGGCTATTATTCATGCCACCGGAACGCGCGAGATGAACCTGATGGGGGGACTCGGCAAAGGAATGCCGCGTACGGCGCTGCTCTTTATGGTCGGGTCGGTCGCGATCTGCGGCATCCCCCCTTTGAACGGGTTTGTCAGTGAATTTCTGCTTTATTTCGGCTTCTTTTCGCAACTCAAGGCGAACAGCCTGCTCTATCTGGTGTTTCTTGCTCCCCTTCTGGCGCTGGTCGGCGGCTTGGCCGTGATCGCCTTTACCAAGCTGTACAGCTCGGTCTTCCTCGGTACTTCCCGCAGTTCCGCCGCTGCTCATCCGCATGAAGCGGGCGTGTCGATGCTGGCGCCGATGGCTTTTTTCGCGCTGCTCTGCCTGCTGATCGGGGTCGTTCCGCAACTGGCGCTCAGCCTGGTTTCTCCTGCCATCGCAACGTTTTATCCGGCGTTGGCGTCCTCGACTGTTTCCGCGGAGTACGGCGCGATTTTGGGTAAACTCTCCCTGGCGGGAGTCCTGCTGCTGACGGCCGCGGTTGTGGTGACACTCCTCTGGCGGTGGCGGCTGGGGCGTGCCCCGGTATCTTCGGCTCCGACCTGGGGGTGTGGCTATCAGCGCGGGACGGCGCGTATGCAGTATGGAGGGACGGCGTTTTCCGAGCTTGCCGTTTCGGTTTTCAATGGTATCATGCGCCAGCGAGTCGAGCGTCCGCTGTTGACCGGGCTTTTTCCCTGTGTTGCGCGTTGCAGCGACGTTCCGACCGAAACACTTCTGGAGCGTATTATCGTGCCGCTCTTTTCGCTTGCCGGGGTTTCGTTTGCTTTTTTGAGGCGGATGCAGCACGGACTGATGCATGTGTATATGATGTATATCTTTGCCACCCTGTTTATACTGATGCTTTGGGCAAACTGATGCCTGTTTAGCTTGTTGGGAGCTACCATGACGAACAGTATCATTAACAGTATAATTCATATTTTTCTGGCGATCGCCATGCCGCCGCTGCTTCTGGGGGTAATCGGCAAAACCAAAGCGGCGTTTGCCGGAAGGGTGGGCGCGCCGTTTTTGCAGCCCTACTATGACATTCTCCGCCTGCTGCACAAAGGGAGCGTGTTCAGCACCACCACCAGCTGGGTTTTTCGAGCCGGACCGATCGTCGCGATGGCAACCACCGCGGTCGCCGCTCTGCTGATTCCGTTTGGCGCGCACCCGTCGCCGATCTCTTTTGATGGCGACATGATTCTGTATGCGTATCTGTTTGCTCTGGGGCGTTTCTTTACCATGGCGGCCGCCCTGGATACCGGCTCAAGTTTTGAAGGAATGGGATCGGCACGAGAAGCGACCTACTCATGCCTGGCCGAGCCGACCCTCTTTTTTGCCCTGATCACCCTGTCGCGGTTGTCCGGCTCATATAACCTCTCCGGGATGCTGGTCAACATCAACTTCAGTGTCTGGATGCACACCAGCGCTGCGCTGCTGCTTCTGGTCGGCGGGATGTTCATTGTACTGCTGGCTGAAAACTGCCGTATCCCGTTTGACGACCCCAATACCCATCTTGAACTGACCATGATCCATGAGGTTATGGTGCTCGATCACAGCGGCCCCGCCTTTGCGATCATTCAGTACGCAGCAGCTCTCAAGCTGTTTGTGCTGGGGGCCTTTTTCGTGCACCTGGCCCTGCCGTATTCGAGCGGAAATCCGCTTCTCGACTGGGGGCTTTTCATCATCTCCATGCTTGAACTGGCATTGGTTATCGGCATAGTAGAGTCGGTTATGGCGCGACTGCGCCTGATTCGTATTCCCCAACTTCTGGTCGCCGCCACCATTCTGGCTGCGTTCTCTACCCTGCTCGTCATCAGGTGACTCCAATGATTACTCTGGCCGATCAACTTCTTGTCCTGGTGCTGCTGATCAACTTTATCTCGCTCGGCACCAGCCGTCTGATCTTTTCCATTCGAGCGGTGGCGATTCAGGGTGTCATACTGGGGATTCTGCCCGGACTGATTCACCCGTTTTCATGGCACCTTGTCGGGATTACCGTCGTCATCATTGCGGTCAAGGGTTTTGTTATCCCGCTGTTGCTGGGACGGGCGGTCCGTACGGCGGAAATCAAGCGCGAGGTGGAGCCTTTTTTGGGGTACGTTCCCACGCTGCTGCTCGGTGCGGTCTTTACGGCACTTTCGTTCGGTTTTGCCGGCAAGCTGCCGATGCTGCCGGAACACCAGAATTACATGTTTGTCCCGGCATCGATCGCCACGCTCATGACCGGTTTCCTTATTCTGACGACGCGTCGCAAGGCGATCTCCCAGGTTATCGGGTACCTTGTCCTTGAAAACGGCATTTTTATCTTCGGACTGCTGCTGGCCGAGGCAATGCCGATCATGGTTGAAGCGGGGGCGCTTCTCGATCTGCTGGTCGGTACCTTTGTCATGGGGATCGTCATCAACCAGATCAGCCGTGAATTCTCGTCGCTCGACACCTCACTTCTGACCTCGCTGAAAGAGGAGTAGTTCAATGTTTGCTGCCCTGATCATACTTCCGCTCATCGGTGCCGCCGTAACCTGGCTGATTCCGTTTGATCGCCTGCGTCCCAAAATCCTATCCCTCTTTGCTCTCGCGCACCTTGGTCTTACGATCCGGATGATCTCGTTTACTCCTCCCGAATCCCCGGGTGGCTGGTTTCATCTGGATGCGCTGGGTAAAATCGTCCTGTTAAGCACCAGTATTCTTTTTCTGACCTGTGCCATTTACTCGATCGGGTATCTCTTCTACCGGCGCGAACGTTCCAACCGGGTGCTCTGTGTCGGCCTGCTGGTCTGTCTGTCGGCTGCGTCGCTGGTTACCATTACCCACCATCTGGGTCTCATGTGGGTGGCGCTTGAAACCACGACCATATCCATGGCCCCGCTGATCTATTTCAACCGTAATGCCCGTTCGATCGAGGCAACCTGGAAATACCTGCTGATCTGCTCGGTGGGTGTCGCCCTGGCCCTGATCGGCCTTTACTTTCTTGCCTACGCCACTATTGTGGCCAAGGTGGAGCCGTCTCTGCTGCTCGATGACCTTATGAAGGATGCGGGCAAGCTCTCTTCCGGCTGGATTCATGCGGCGTTTGTCTTCCTGTTGATCGGTTTCGGCACCAAGATGGGGTTGGCGCCGCTTCATACCTGGAAGCCGGATGCGTACGGCGAGGCTCCCGGTCTGGTTGGTGCCCTGTTGTCGGGCGGCCTGGTTAACCTGGCTTTTCTGGCTCTGCTGAGGGTCTACCAGATCTGCCTGGCGACCAAGGAAATCACTTTTTTCCAAAACGCCCTTGTTGTCATGGGGCTGATTTCGATGATTTTTGCGGCAATTTTCATGGCGCGGCAGGCTGACTTCAAGCGGATGCTGGCCTATTCCAGCGTTGAACATGTCGGCATCATGGCGGTCGCTCTCGGTTTGGGTGGCAAGGCGATCTTCGGCGCCCTGTTCCATATCCTTGCCAACGGCCTTACCAAAGGGGTGCTGTTCCTGTCGTCCGGCAACATTCATCGCTCCTACAACAGCAAAAGCACCGATCATGTGCGGGGCGCCCTGCGCCGGCTTCCCTGGTCGGGCGGGCTCTTTCTGGCGGGATTTATCGCCATTACCGGTTCGCCCCCTTTTGCGCCGTTTATCAGCGAATTTACCATTATCAGCAGTGCTTTTATTCAGGGGCACATGTTGGTCGCCGCGATCTTTCTGATTTCGCTGACGGTCATCTTTATCGGCATGGCGCTGACGGTGCTGCCGATGGTCATGGGCGAGGTTCCTCCCGACAGCGAGACCACGTCGTATCGCGATACGATCCTGACGGTCGGACCGCCTCTGGCACTTCTGTTGCTCGTGTTCATGCTGGGGGTATGGATTCCGGCGCCGCTGATGACGTTGTTGCGGGATGCGTCGGCGCTCCTGGAGGTGCCTCAATGAGCTTTGGCATGAAAACCTTCTACAACGGCACCTCGTTCAACCGTACCGAAATTCCGATGCCGGATAACGATACCTTCTTTCAGGGCGTTCTGGATGCGATCAGTGCCGGGTGGCGGGTCTGTTCCTATTTCGGTGTTCCGAATGCCGACGGGGCGACGCTCTACTGCATCATGTCCGCACGGTCCGGGAGAGGAACCCTTGGCATTGTCGCTACCACAGTCGGCCGGTCGTTTCCGTCGCTGGCGTCCGCCTGCCCGCAGCTGCACCTGTTCGAGCGGGAGATTGCCGAACAGTGCCTGACCCGCCCGGAAGGACACCCCTGGTTCAAGCCGGTTCGTTTTCAAAAGCCGCTCTGCGAGGGAGAAGGCTTCTGGAGCGGCTCTGATGGTGGCGGCCTGCTCCCGGCCGTGATGGATTTTTACCGTGTAGAAGGGGATGAAGTACACGAGGTTGCGGTCGGCCCGGTACATGCGGGCATCATTGAACCGGGACATTTTCGTTTCCAGTGCCACGGCGAAGAAGTCTTCCATCTGGAAATTGCGCTCGGGTTTCAGCATCGCGGCATCGAGCGGGAGCTGATTGGTGGACCGACCCTCCGTACCGTGCATCAGATGGAAACGATAGCCGGTGATACAACGATAGGCCATGGTCAGGCATACTGCATGAACATGGAGTCGCTGGGAGGAGTGTTTACTTCACCCAGGGCCGAGACGGTACGCGGCATTGCCCTGGAACTGGAGCGGCTGGCCAATCATACCGGGGATCTGGGAGCGATTGCCGGGGATGTCGGCTATCTGCCGACCGCCTCGTTCTGCGGCCGGATCCGGGGTGATTTTCTCAATATGACCGCCCTGTTATGCGGCAGCAGGTTTGGCCGTGGTCTGCTCAGGCCGGGGGGAATCGGCTACGACTGCGATGCCGCACTTGTCGATGAGTTGTACAAACGGCTGCACGCTGCGCGGGAAGACCTTGCCGGGGCGGTTGCACTGCTCTGGGATTCCCCTTCGGTTATGGCCCGACTGGAGGATACCGGCACGGTCTCCGAGGCGGATGCCCGCGAGATCGGCCTCGTCGGTCCGGCCGCCCGGGCGTGCGGTCTGAATCGGGATGTCCGGCGCGATCATCCGTTCGGAATATTCAGGATGAGTCAGATCCCTGTCATCACCGCTACCACGTGTGACGTTGCCGCCCGCACGCTGCTCCGCTGGCTGGAGGCGGAGCGCTCCCTGGATTTCATCGATGAACAGGTGCGTCATCTGCCACGGGGCACGTATCGCAACCAGATGAAGGCAATTGCCCCGGAACGGTGCGCCGTTGCCCTGACCGAGGGGTGGCGCGGTGAAATTTGTCATGTTGCCCTGACCGACGAACTGGGGCGTTTTGAACGCTACAAGATCGTTGATCCTTCGTTCCATAACTGGAACGGCCTGGGGCTTGCCCTGCGGGGCCAGCAGATTTCCGATTTTCCGCTCTGCAACAAGAGTTTCAATCTGTCGTACTGCGGATTTGATCTGTAAAATGGAGCCGGTATGATAAAAGCCATTCTCACACGTTTCCGTCAGGGGCACCGCACCATGACGTACCCCGATGCCCCGCAGCCGCTGCCGCCGCGCTTTCGCGGGCTGCCGCTGCTGGACGCTTCCCGCTGCGGTGATGGTTGTCGCGACTGCGCAGCCGCCTGCCCGTACGGGTGCATATCCGCTTCGGGACCCCTGACGCTTGATATGGGGACATGTCTTTTCTGCGCCGACTGTGCCGTTGCGTGCCCTCATGATGCGCTTGCGTTTACGACTGATGCCCGCCTTTCAAGCCGGAGCCGCAAGGGGTTGACGGTGACTGCCGGAGAACAGTACCATCCGGCGCAGGGGCTGGAGGGGGAGCTGCTGCGTTTGTTCGGCCGATCGCTCAAATTGCGTGAGGTCAGTGCCGGAGGCTGCAATGCCTGTGAAGCCGATACCAACGTGTTGTCTACCATTGGATGGGATCTGGGGCGTTTCGGCATGCAATTTGTTGCCAGCCCCCGTCATGCCGATGGCATGTTTGTGACCGGCCCGGTCAGTGAAAACATGCGTGAGGCGCTGCTCTCCACGTATGCTGCAATTCCTGAACCCAAGCTGGTTATCGTTGCCGGTGCCTGTGCGATCAACGGCGGACCGTTCAAGGATCACGCCGAAGTTCATAACGGCGCCGATGGCCTGGTTCCGGTTGACCTGTATATCCCGGGTTGTCCCCCCAGTCCGCTGACAATTCTGGACGGGTTGCTGCGGCTGGTAGGGCGAGTGAAGTAGATTAATAAAATAAGGTTGGTACGCAGGGCTTTTTGCCGTGCGTTGTTGGGAAATATCACACAAATGGGAGGAAGCTGTAATGGATTCAGAAAAGCAGGAAGTGTATCTTCAGGACTGGAAAAACCATGAAGCATGTGCCGAACGGATGTTGCCGATTATTGGCCGGATGTACCGCGAGAATAATGTTGTGCCCACGGTGTACGGTCGTCCGCTGGTGCATTGTTCGGTGATCGACATCCTCAAGGCCCATCGCTTTGCGCGACTGATAATCGATACGGAGCTTTCCGTTACAGATACCCTGCCGCTTGTGGAAGCGATGGCCAAGCTTGACCTCGCGCCCGCCCGTGTTGATCTCGGCAAGTTGATCGTGAAATATCAGAGTCTGAACGGTTCAATGACGGTTGAGGAGTTCGTGAGTCAGGAACTGGGTAAAATCAATACCGGCCGCAGCGCTCTGCGCCCCGAACCGCAGGATGTTGTCCTGTACGGTTTTGGCCGGATCGGCCGTCTGTTGGCCCGGATCCTGGTCGAAAAGGCGGGCAGCGGTGAAAAGCTGCGCATCAGGGCGGCCGTGGTTCGCAAAGGGGGCGCCGATGACCTGCTGAAACGCGCCAGCCTGCTGCGTCGCGATTCCGTCCATGGTCCTTTTGACGGCATCATTACCATTGACGAACAGGAAAATGCCATTATCGCCAACGGTAACATGATTCGTATCATTTACGCCGATGCGCCTGAAAACATCGATTACACCCAGTACGGCATCCATGATGCCATACTGATCGACAACACCGGGAAGTGGCGTGATCGTGAAGGCCTGGGTAAACACCTCAAGGCTAGGGGAATTGCCAAGGTTGTCCTCACCGCTCCCGGCAAAGGCGACATCCCCAATGTGGTTTCAGGGATCAATGATGAGCTGATTACGGAGCAGGAGCTGCTGTTCTCAGCGGCAAGCTGCACCACCAATGCAATAGTACCTGTGCTGAAGGCGATCAACGACCGTTTCGGCATCGTGAGCGGGCACGTGGAAACCTGCCATTCCTACACCAACGACCAGAATCTGATCGATAACTATCACAAAGCCTCGCGGCGTGGCCGCAGTGCCCCTCTTAACATGGTTATTACCGAGACCGGCGCTGCCAAGGCTGTGGCCAAAGTTATCCCTGAGCTGGGCGGCAAGCTGACCGGTAACGCCATTCGAGTACCGACTCCGAACGTCTCCCTGGCGATCCTGAACCTCGAACTGGCCCATCCGGTCGATGTTGCCGGGATCAACAGTTACCTGCGCAACATGTCACTTGATTCTCCGTTGCAGAACCAGATCGATTATACCAATTCACCCGAAGTCGTTTCGAGCGATTTTGTCGGCTCGCGTCATGCGGGCGTGGTTGACTCGCTGGCAACAATTGCCCAGGGAAACCGCTGCGTACTGTATGTGTGGTATGACAACGAATTCGGATACAGTTGCCAGGTGGTACGCATGGTTCAGCGGATGGCCGGGTTGGAACTGCCGACTCTGCCGAGCTGAGTAACTGTTACAGCCCATAATCGATGGCGTCATCCCGCCAAGGAGCACCTACGCATGACTCAGAACAATAGACCCCCCCGTTCAGCGGGGGGGGATCATAACGCTCATTTCGAGCATCTGGCTTCCGAGCACAGCCATGATAGCAATCCGCTGATGATTGAATACCGGTTGCTGTATGATGAATACCGCGCTCTGAAACATCGGGTCGAGCTGCTTGAAAAGGAAAAGAAAAATCTGAAAACCCAGTTGAGTGAGATGGATCGCTCTCTTGATCTGGCGACACGAATCGACCCGATGACCGGCCTGGCCAACCGGCGCGATATCATGGAAAAGATGGAGCGGGAGTTGAGCCGCTCAGAGCGTCACCAGCGTACGTTCTCAGTCATTCTGGTCGATCTGGACAACTTCAAGCAGCTTAACGACAAGTATGGCTACAATGATGGCGATGATGTTCTGGTTGAGGTGGCGCGCGTACTGATGAGTTGTGTCAGGAACGAGGATGTCTGCGCCCGTTGGGGGGGGGAGGAGTTTCTCTTTCTTCTTACGGAAACCAATATGGAGGGGGCGGTTACACTTGCCCGCAAGATCCTCGACTCGATATCAATGACTGAATTCAAGGCCAATCGCCCTGGAATCCGCATTACTGCCAGCATCGGGTTGTGCGAATATCAGACGGGGCAGTCAATCTCTGAATGCGTATCCCGGGCAGATAAGGCGCTCCGTCAGGCCAAACTGGGCGGCAAGAACCGCTTTGTGGCCGCTGACTGAAGCGTCGCTGTCAAACGGCACCGCAATGAACCGCCAGCCAGATCGTTTTTTGCGTAGTGTCGGTCCATTCTACGCGATGGCGGCAGTGTGCCGGAATCATCACATGGTCGCCAGGTTTCAGAACGAGAGGGGCGGCGGCGCTTTCAAAGCGCAGCGTCGCCCCGCCTGAAACAAGAAGCACCCACTCATCCCACCCCTGGTCATACCACTCACCCGCCGGCGTTATGTGGCCACCAGATACGATCCGTTCAATCCGTATGCTTCCCGATTTCGCGAGAATTTGAAAAAGCTCTTCCTGAAGTACTGATGGGATATGGCTGAACAGATTGCCTGTCTGAAACGTCATGGTTTTCCTCGGAGTCACTCATGTATTCTGTTTGTAATGGAGTACGACCGGCATCCGGCAATTCTGCCGCAAAATAATAGCATGTAGTATTGAAGTGTAAAGGCAGTTTACCGCGTAATTTGAATCGGGGGGAGAATAAAACTAACCACGGTAAATAAAGTATACTTTACTGTAAATTGTTGTTATTTTTTTTCCAATTTTCATGATAATACCTTTCAATTAGTCGGCTGTATTTGAGTGGCCGTTCACAATACCCGATGGGAACGTGAATGAGGCGGATTAGTATCGTGCCGGTTTTGATTGATTGCCACTTGGACCAAGGAGAAACAGGTATGGCAACAACCGAAGAACAGCTGAAAAGCGAACAGATCATGGATGAACTCCGGAAACGTCATCGCTCAAAGGAAATCGTTGATGTAGAAGAGGAACGGGTCAAGGTTGTTATCTTTATCTGCGGGAAGAATCAGTACGCCTTTTATGGTACGGATATCAGGGAAATACTTCCCACATGCGCTATTTCCTGGGTTCCCGGTCTTCCCGACTATCTTCCGGGACTCATTAATGTTCGCGGGGATATTGAATCGGTCATCGACATTCGTCACTTCCTTGGAGAAGAGAACGTTGATCATGGCAAATGCCTGATTGCCATGGCCGTGCGGGGAAATTTTCATTCCGGCGTAATGATCGATTCGATTGAAGACGTGGTCGATATCCCGCTGAGTACGATCCATCCTCCTCTTGCTACGCTGAATGGCGCTGCCCGGGATCTGGTGGCCGGAGAAATTGACCATGGCTCAGCTACCATTTCATTGCTCGATATTGGCAAGTTGGCGGCACTCATAACGGTATGAGCGTCACCGTGAAAGTTCACCTCAAGCCGTCAAATGCGGTAAGTGGGGCAAGAAATTGAAAATCGTCCAAACTGTAGAAAGACAGAAATCAAATTCATTAAATCTGCTGCTCTTTTCAGTCGGGGGCATATCCTTCGGCATCGATGCTGATCAGGTCGCTGAGATTGCTGCCTACGAAGGTGAGAAGAGCGAAGATCTTTTCTGGTTTCACGAAGAAGTTGACTATGGCGGCAGGACGGTCGGTTATTGTTCGCCAACGGTTGTTACGATCAGGAGCGGATATGATTTTACCTACCGGGTGATTATCGATTGTATGGAAGATATTGCCGAATTCAGCCACAGTGACATAGCTCTCTTTCCCGCACTTCTTGAGCCTTTTTCTTTGAAGAAGGGCATGTGGGGCATTCTGTCCCGTCAGGGAAAGATGACCCTGCTTCTTGATTTTGAGCGGTTATTGAAGGAGAAGGCAACACTCAGCAGTAAATAATTTCAGCAAAAACCCTAGAGCGAATTATGAAATATAAAAAGGAGAGTCTGCAATGAAACTAACCACCAAGTTTATACTGATAAACGTCCTGATCGTATTGGCAGCTATTGCGATTACAACCAGTTTTACCTTTGTCAGTATCAACAAGGAAATCAGGCGTCAGGCAAGCGTTTCTCAGGAAGGTATCTTGAAAACGTTCTGGGAGCTCCTCAAAGCCAAGGGGGGTGATTTCCATGTTGCCAACGGCAAATTGATGGCAGGCGGCTATGTGATCAATGGTAATTACGAACTTCCGGACAAGATAAAAGAGCTTTTCGGCGGTACGGCTACTATTTTCTTGAGTGATGTGCGTGTCTCCACCAATGTTCTTAAGCCGGACGGGAGCAGGGCCACCGACACCAAGCTTGTTGGTGCGGCATATGATGCTGTTTTCAAGGAGGGGAAACCGTATCGGGGTGAAGCGACGATTCTTGATGTCCCCTATTTTACCGCGTACGATCCGATCAGAAACAACAAGGGTGAAGTCATCGGGGTGCTCTATGTCGGAGTCAAGCAGAGTGATTATTTCTCCGCATATCGTCTTCTGCAAACGAACATTGTGTTAATGACAGCTGTCATTGCCGTAATTTTTTCATTGATTACGCTGCTTCTCGTAAGAAAGGCGCTCTTTCCGATTATTCTGAAGGTTTCCGGGATAACCGAAAAAATTCACTCCCATGCCGGCGCCATAGCGTTAACCATGGATCAACAATCCGGGTTTTCCACCCAACTGTCCAGCTCGGTGGTAGAAATTTCATCCACCATGGAAGAGTTTACTTCCACGGCGAGCCAGATAGCCCAGCATAGCCAGGGTGTGGTGGAGAGGGCAGACAAGACGTTGGACGATACAAAAGACGGCGCGGCAGAGGTTGAAAACCTCAGCTTCAAAGTCAACGACATAAGTCAGAACATTCAGGAAAATCTGAGCGAGATTGTCGAGTTGGGTAGAAAGTCAAAAGAAATCAACAAGGTGATGGAAATTATCAACAACATCGCCAACCAGACCAAGCTGATTGCGTTCAATGCTGCACTTGAGGCGGCCAGTGCGGGAGAGGCGGGAAAACGCTTCGGCGTAGTTGCGGTCGAAATCCGGCGTCTGGCTGACAGCGTGGTTGAATCGACCGCGGAGATTGAGGGAAAGATCACCGAGATTCTTGATTCGGTAAATCGACTGGTCATGTCTTCGGAAAAGAGTTTTCAACTTATTCAGGAAGGGCAGGAATACGCCTCCCATACGGTGGTTATGCTGATTGAGAGCGTGGATGGAGTTGAGGAGACAGCGGATGCCGCCCGTCAGATATCTCTTTCGACGCAACAGCAGCAGATTGCCAGCAGTCAGGTCGTTCTGGCGCTCAAGGATATTGAACAGGGCGTTTGCTTTGCTACCGATTCCATCCACCAGACAAACGACGCGACAGGTGAACTGGCTGAATTGTCAGATCAATTGAGAACGTTGATCTCGACCTTCAAGATTGGCTCCCGGAAGGGTGATCACGAGACCTCTGCCCCCATGGAAACCCTGTAGGCCATGATAAAGCCGGAACGTACCATTCGCGTGTTGATTGTCGATGACAGTGGCCTGGTACGCGACATGATCCGCGCCATCCTTGAGCCGGAACCGGATATTGTCGTGGTTGGAGAGGCTTCCGACGGTGCCGAGGGTGTCGCCATGGTTGCCTCGCTCAAGCCCGATATCGTAACTATGGATATCGAAATGCCTGTTATGGGGGGGCTTGAGGCTATTGAGAGGATCATTGCCGATCATCCGGTGCCGATTCTGGTGGTAACCGCTCTGGCCGGCGTGCGCACGGCGTTCGCCGCAATATCCAAGGGGGCGCTGGACGTTATCGAAAAGCCGGATATCAGCCTCGAAAATGTACAGACCTTGATTCACAAGATCCGCTATCTGTCCAAAGTGGACGTTGCCGCTCATCTGCAGACCATAGGGGGCAGGGATAAAATTGCGTCCGGAAGCGTAATTCCGGTTCTGAGCGTTCCCACGAAGATAGGGATAATCGCCATAGCAGCCTCTACCGGAGGTCCGCAGGCGATCAACTTTATCCTGTCTCATCTTCCTGCTTCCTTTCCTTTTCCGATAGTCATAACCCAGCATATCGCCGAAGGGTTTACCCAGGGCATGGCTGACTGGTTGAATAACGGAACCCCGCTCACGGTGGTTATGGCAAGCAATGGCTCCCGTTTAACCCCGGGGTTCGTGTATATTAACCCAGCCGAACATTCAATGAGGGTCAATGAACAGGGGGGCATAATACTTGGCGACCGGGATGTCAGCCAGATATACAATCCCTCCTGCAACACCCTTCTCTCTTCCGTTGCTGCGGCGTATCGGAAAAGTGCCATCGGGCTGATCATGAGCGGCATGGGGGACGACGGTGTTTCTGGTATGCATGCAATCAAGGTGGCCGGTGGAGCAACACTTGCGCAGGATGCCGAAAGTTCCGTTGTCTTCGGCATGAACCGGGTTGCGGTAGAGCGCGGCTACATCCACAAGGTTATTCCGCTTGCCAAAATTCCCGCCGAACTCGTTCAGCGGGCCGGAGTGAGATTATGAAGGCTCCCGCAGCACCCCCTGCCTCTGCTGAAGCTATGGACCTTACCCGGTTTAAGGAACTGCTGCTGCGGACGTGCGGACACATATTCGAAAAAGGGCGGGAACAGGCGCTTTCTACCAGCGTGAGCCGCCGGATGGCGGCACGCGGCATACTTGAACACGATGCCTATTTCACCCTTCTGTTGAGCGACAGAGAAGAGCTGCTTCGATTGACGGAGTTGCTGACAGTCAACGAGACCTATTTTTTTCGTGAACCTGATCACCTGAACCTGATGGTAGACAAGTTGATACCGGAGCTTCTGGCTGCCCGCACCAAGAGACCGGTCAAGATTTTGAGCGCCGGCTGTTCGACCGGCGAGGAGCCCTATTCCATAGCCATTATGCTGCAGGAAAAGTTTGGAGCAGAGAGTCAACGGCTGTTCGCAATCACAGGGGTAGATATTGATTCCACCGTTATTGCAACGGCAAAACTGGGTGTGTACGGAAAAGGGTCGTTCCGGGGCATGAACCAGACGATGCTTGAACGGTATTTCCATCAGCACGAACCGGGGAAATTCCGGGTCAGTGACGCCATCAGAAAGCAGGTCGAATTCGAAGTCGTAAACCTGCTGGGGACCTCCTATCCTCAGAGAATGCAGCTGCCTGACATTATCCTGTACCGGAACGTATCCATCTATTTCCCGGGGCAGGTTCAACGGGAGATATTCGGCAGACTTGCGGAGCTGCTCGCCGAGGCGGGGTGCCTGCTGGTTGGTGCATCGGAAACGATCCATCATGACATCGGCATTCTTTCTCTGGTAAAGCAGGATTCGCTCTTTTTTTACCGTAAATTGCCGCCGCTTGTTTTTGAAGAGCGCCGCACGTCCAGCCGGCGTTCTCCAACCCCGGATTTGACACGGGGCGGAAATATGCACACTGCTGCAGCCAAGTCAGCAATGAATGAAAGCAGCCAGAAGCGGATGCAGGGGAGGCGCACCCCGGAGCGTCCCGGCACGCATCCCCCCCATGATGTCAAGGAGTGGTTTGACGCAGCCATTGCGCTGGCTCACAATAGTCAGCATGACAAAGCGCTAGCAGTTCTCGATGATATCATCGCACAGGACAGTTCCTTCGGGAAAGCCTACAGCCTCAAGGGGAGCCTGCTTCTGAGCAGTTCCCGATTCGATGAGGCTCACAACGTGTGCACTGACATTCTCAAACGAGACCCGCTCTGCCTTGAGGCGTATCTTATGTTGGGCATCATTGCACGGCAGAGAGGGAACGATGATGACGCCATCAAGCGTTTCAGGGAGGCAATCTACCTGAACGCGTCCTGCTGGCTGGCTCATTTTTATTCCGCTGAGATCAGATACGTGCAGCGGGACGAAAAACGGGCACGAAGCAGCTATGAAGCTGCTGTTCGCATTCTTGAGAAGGGGTCACTTCAGGAACACGGGCAGACATTTTTTCCCCTGTCATTCAACGCGGAGCAGTTTATCGTAATCTGTCGGCACAAGTTGTCACAACTGGCCCCCCAAAAGGGATAAGTGAGCTCGCGAAGGTATTTTTCGGTCACACCGGCGGATAAACGTTTTGTAACGTACTAAAAGGAGAACGGACAACCCATGGCATTCGACCACTCCAAATTTCTGGCACGTTTCGTCGAAGAGGCGCGTGAACATTGCTCCCGAATAAGCGACGGTCTGCTCAACCTGGAGAAATCGCCCGACGATGCCGAAACCATTAACGGTCTGTTCCGTTCTGCCCACACCATCAAGGGTTCATCACGAATGATGAAGCTTTCAGGGGTTACCGAGCTTGCCCACAAGATGGAGGATGTGCTTGATGCGGTTCGCGGCGGAAAAATCCCCCTGGCTGCTTCGGTCTCCGATGCCCTCTTTCGGGGAGTTGATTCACTGCTGGCCATGTTGGAGCTGATAACGGCAGGTGATACGTCCGCCGAAGCGCCGGAGGGGCTCTGCGAGGAACTGGCCCAGGTTGCAACGATTCCGGCTGGAGGTGATGCCGCCGTGGTTTTGGCCGCGCCGACTCCACTGGCACCGTCCACCCAAACGGTTCCGCCGGTTCCAATCGAGGAACACATTACCTCCTCGACTCCTGAAGCTGCTCCACTACCCGCGGTTGCCAAAGGACACCCGGTTGATTATCTCCGCATCAATGCCGCCAAGCTGGATGATCTGATCAGGCTCATGGGAGAGATCGTCTCCGAGCATGGCCGATTCAGGAGGCATATCGGCAGGCTCAGTGAAATCGAGCGTACGATGGCTCGGCACCTCAAGGTCGTTGCCGGGCGGCTCCAGGCCGGTGATAGTGAGCATGAACCACTGATTGAAGCCGGCGCAGCACTCCAGCTTTCCCTGCGCCAGTCGGTGCGGGCCATGCACGATGCCTCTCTCATGCAGGACCATCTTGTCGGTGATCTGCAGGAAACTTCCCTCAGGATGCGTATGCAGCCTCTTTCTACCGTTTTTGATCCTCTTCGTCGTACCGTTCGGGATCTTGCCCATGAACAGGGCAAGGATATCGATTTCATTGTGGAGGGGGGCGATACCGAACTTGACAGGAAGATCATCGACCGTATCGGTGATTCTCTCATGCATATGATCCGCAATTCACTGGATCATGGACTTGAGCATGCCGAAGAACGGGTTGCGGCGGGCAAGTCGCCCAAAGGTGTCATCAATCTCTCCGCTTTTTACGACAGCGGCTGCGTTACCATTTCCCTGAGCGACGACGGCAAGGGACTGTCCGTCGACAAGATTCGCGAAAAGGCGCTTGCCAGACGCCTGTTTGATGCCGAGACACTGGCAGGCATGTCGAGGGCGGAAATAACCGACCTCATCTTTATGCCCGGTTTCAGTACAAGCCCCATCATTACCGATATTTCCGGGCGGGGAGTGGGCATGGATGTTGTCAGGAAAAGCGTCGTAGATGAACTGAAAGGGACCATCTTCATCGACAGCAGGGAAGGGGCCGGAACGACTTTTCTACTCCGCCTGCCGCTCAATCTGGCGGTTTTTCCTCTATTCCTCGTTTCCACCGGCGGTAAGACGTGCGCTATGCCGGCTACGTCACTTGTCGAGATGCTCTCGATTCAGAGGGGAGAAATTATTGAGATTGTCAATAAGCGCGCCATTCGTCTCCGGGAGCAGATCATCCCGGTCGAAAACCTGTCAGTTCTCCTCAGGCTTACGCAGGAAACGCCTTCCGAGACCGCTGAAGCACTGATAGTCATCATCAGGGATGGCGAAGAAAAGCTGGGACTGGTTGTTGACGAGATCATCGGCCGGGAAGAAATGGTGGTAAAGCCGTTGCCGTCACATCTGCAGGGCTTGCGCATGGTCTCCGGCGTTACCATCGGGGAGCGCGACAGTGTCATCAACGTACTCCACGTTCCGGAACTGATCCGGCAAGCGCACGAAATTGCGGAGCCGGGACGGCTGCGTCCTGCGGCAAGGCAAGAGCATACGACAACGGTTCTGGTTGTTGACGATTCAATAAATACGAGGGAAATTGAAAAGAGCATTCTGGAGGCGTACGGATACTCCGTAGCTACTGCCGAAGACGGTCAGGATGCTTTGGATAAAACCCGTGAAACCCTGTACGACCTGGTCATAACCGATGTCGAGATGCCGCGGCTTGACGGCTTCTCGTTCACAGAACGGCTCCGTGCCGATGACCGCTACCGGAATGTGCCGGTTATCATCGTTACTTCGCGTGAGAAGGACGAGGACAAGCGGCGTGGCATACAGGTAGGCGCCAATGCCTACATCGTCAAGGGAGCCTTCGACCAGTCCAATTTGATAGAAACCGTTCGTAGCCTGATCGGATGACAAGGAGATGACATGACTGACTCACTTACAACTATTCTGGTGGTTGATGACGATGAATTTACCGCCGAACTGACCGGGATGATTCTCGAAGCTGCCGATTACAATGTCGTGATCGCCGTTGGCGGGATGGACGCACTGGAAAAAATCGCGGCAGACCCGGCAATCCGCATGGTGGTCTCGGATATGAACATGCCTTTTCTCGATGGGATTCAGCTTTTCTCAGAGCTGCGACAGCAGGGGTTTGCCCAGCCATTTGTGCTCCTTACCGGGGAAGAAGCCGCACCTCTCAGGCTTGCCCATCCGGACCTGAATGCCGTGTTGACCAAGGATGAACAACTGCAGGAGACGTTGCCGGAACTGGTTGAGGCGCTTCTTTCCTGTAACTGACGAGGGTGGACGAGGATGAGTCGCCAGGTATGAATAACTCATGATTGGGACAGCGTGGTGATCGGTATGGAAACAAAAAAAGGGATGATACTGGTAGTTGATGACGATGCCTTTGTGTCGGAGATGCTGGCGGAAATACTTGCCGGTGACGGCTATCAGGTGAAGACGGCCGAGCATGGCAGGGCGGCTTTGGTAAAACTGGCAGAGCTGCCTGAAATCAGCCTGGTAATATCGGATATGAACATGCCGGAAATGACCGGGCTTGAGTTAATCGAGGCCATCAGGATGAGTGAGTCTGATGTGCCGATTATTATCCTGACCGGGAACAGCGAGATCTCCGTGGCGATCTCGGCTCTTAAAAAAGGGGCCAACGATTATCTCATGAAGGACGAGAATATCCATGAAACTATCTCCATATCGGTTGAAAAGGTTCTGGAAAAACAAAAGCTCAAACGGCAGAATATTCAGCTGATGGAGAACCTTGCCAGCAAAAACAGGGAGCTGGAAAAAGAACAGGTGCTGGCAAGCAAGGTTCAAGCGAATATCCTGCCTATCAATCTTCAGCTGTCCGGATTTCAGACCGGCATCTATTACCGGCCGTCAAATCAGATCGGTGGCGACTTTTTCGACGCACTTGAAAAGAATAAAAACATTCACTTCCTGATTGGCGATATTTCAGGGCACAGCACTTCGTCTGCGCTGGTGATGGCGGTGTGTAACGGCATGTTCCGTTCCCTGGGGCAAACCATGGAGAGCCCTCTGCAAATAGTCACCGCTGCCAACCGCATGCTCTGCCAGATGCTGATGGACAGCGGCATGTTCCTGACCCTTGCCTACATGACTCTTGACTGCGAAGAAAACATTCTAAGTGTCGTTTCTGCCGGCCATAACCCCGTGTACCTTTTTAACGGCACTGATATCGAAACGATTGAGTCTACCGGACCGGTACTTGGCTGGGACCCGGATGACGAGTGGGACGTGCTTGAGTTCCCGTTTAATTCCGGCAGCACATTGTTCCTTTATACTGACGGTCTTGTGGAAGCCAAAAACAGTGCCAATGAAGAATTTGAATCGAGGCTGGTGGATGCTTTAACCAGGGTTCAAGCGTCACCAGACGAGCTGGTGTCATCCCTGTTACGCGAAGTATCCGATTTCTGTGGCGGCAAATTTGACGATGATTTGACCATGTTTGCGGTCAAGAGGCTCTGACAATGAATGAAAGCATGCTTGCAATGGAGTTTGAAGCTCATTTCAGGAACGTTGACATGGCACGGGGAGCGTTTCAGGGGATCTGTGCCGCATGTTTCGGAACGGACACTGAAAGCGCCGCCGATCTTACCATGGCGGTGAACGAGGCCATGAACAACGCTGTTGAACATGCAGGCTCAACAACAATCAAGCTGGAGGTTGCCTGGGACTGTAAGAGTCTGAGAGTGTTCGTGATAAGTGGAGGACCCCGCTTCGATCCTGTGGTTGCCGCCGCTGACCTGGATGATGAAGATATGCTGGAACGTGATGAGGGTGGCTATGGTCTCTACTTGATCCGGGAACTGGTTGACCGTTTTGAATACGAATATCGGGATTTGCGTAATATCTGGAAGTTGACCAAGAATACCAAACTTTGATGTACGAAAGGAGCGAAACGGCTATGGAATTCAAGATTGAGATGGCAAACGACGTGGTAGTGCTGATTCCCACGGGAAACCTGGTGGCAAGCGAAACGGAGTCATTGAAGTCGCAGGTGGAAAAACTGATGGAAAAAAAATTCCGCCTCATTCTTCTCGATATGAGCCGGATTGACTTCATGGACAGCTCCGGACTCGGCTCTGTTATTGCCGTCAATAAACTCGTGACTGGCGCTGGTGGTGTTTTCGCCTGCGCAGCGCTTCAGGAGGGGGTCCGGAAGGTTTTCCGGGTAACCAGGGCAGACCAGAAGATTACGGTTGCGGAAACCCAGTCCGATGGACTCATGCAGATTCAGGAGCGGCTACTGCATGGAAAGGGGTGATACCATGGCTGAAAAGAAACTTCTGGGTGAGATTCTTATTGAAGAGAAGCTGCTTTTGCCCGAGCAACTGCGAGCTGTCCTGGAGTTGCAGAAGAGTTCGACTCCCTACCAGACTATCGGCCGCCTTATCATCAAACAGGGGTTCATGAAGGATGCCGACCTTCAACTGGTGCTGGACCGCACCGGGAAAAGGCAACGGCTCGAAGAGATCTTCTTCAGATACCGCTTCGTGGAGAAGGATGATCTCTTGCTTGCCATGGACATGGCTAAACAGGAACAACTTCCCCTGGGCACGGTGCTTAAAAATCTTGAATTCATCGACGATGAAACCATGTCGAAAGCCGTCGCCATCCAGTATGATCTGCAGTTTGTGCACATCAACACCATTCAGTATTCACCGGTGCTGGTTAAAATCATCAATCCCGGTTTCGCCGTGAAACATAAAATTGCCCCACTCTCAAAAACGAGTGAGACGGTGATGCTCGCCATGGTAGAACCGCTGGGAAATCAGGAATTAAAAGATCTGGAGGCGTTGATCCGCTTGAAAATTCAGCCGGTTATTGCCCTCGAAAGCGAGATTCTTTCCCTCCAGGAAAGGCTTTACAGTAAGGGGGCGACCGGCGGCACGAGCCTGCGTCCGGAAGTGGATATCAAACTTGACGACAGCTTTCTCAACTCGCTGGATGATGAAAAGAACGAACCGGACGCGGAAGCCGACGTCAAACAGGTTACCGAAAAAGACAGCAACCTTGTCAAGCTGGTCAACAAGATTATTTATGACGCCTATATGAAAAAAGCTTCCGATATCCATATCGAGCCCTATCCGGACAGAGAGGATGTAATAGTCAGGTTCCGTATCGACGGCTGCTGTGAAGACTATCTCCGCATACCGCACAAATACAAATATGCCCTTCCGTCCCGGATCAAGATCATGGCGGATCTGGATATCGCCGAGAAGCGCAAGCCGCAGGACGGCAAGATCAATTTCAAGAAATTCGGCCCCCTCGACGTGGAATTGCGGGTGGCGACCATGCCGACTGCCGGGGGGCTGGAAGACGTGGTTATCCGTATTCTGCATACCGGCGAACCAACTCCTTTCGAAGAGTTGGGATTGAGTGGCAGAAATCAGCAGGCTTTCAGCGATGCAATCACGAATCCATACGGATTGATTCTGGTCGTCGGGCCGACCGGTTCCGGCAAGACCACCACACTGCATTCGGCCATCGCCAGGATCAACAGGCCAAAGATAAAGATCTGGACGGCTGAAGATCCGGTCGAAATTACTCAAAAGGGATTGCGTCAGGTTCAGGTGAATCCGAAAATTGGCTTTACATTTGCCAGTGCCCTGCGATCGTTCCTCAGGCTCGATCCCGATATCATCATGGTAGGCGAAATGCGTGACGAGGAAACTGCTTCAATTGCCATTGAAGCATCCCTGACAGGGCATCTGGTTTTTTCGACGCTTCATACCAACACCGCCCCGGACACGATTACCCGCCTTCTGGAAATGGGCCTTGATCCTTTCAGCTTTTCTGACGCGCTACAGCTCATTCTGGCGCAACGTTTGGCCCGCAGATTGTGTGACCATTGCCTGGAGAAGTACACGCCGGATGACAAAGAACTTGATGGGCTGATCAGTGAGTATGGGGATGACTTGTTGGCTGCCGGAGGTTACAGGCGGGAAAAAGTTTCCCTGGCTCGCCCCGTCGGCTGCAGCCATTGTATGGAAAGCGGTTATCTCGGGAGGCTTGGCATCCATGAACTGCTTGTCTGTACCGATGAGATCAGGGAGTTGATAAAGAAGAGGGCGGATACTGCCGTGATCAGGAAACAGGCTATTGCCGACGGGATGGTGACGCTGAAGCAGGACGGTATTCTGAAAATTCTGCACGGCTTGACCGACATCCATGAAATCCGCCGGGTGTGTATCAAGTAGCATGTATGGCGGTTGAGCTAATATTCTGATACAGTAGTGACACGTTATAAAGGGGGTTGAAATGCCTGAAAAACCAAAGCTGGCGATTTATTGGGCCGCATCGTGCGGCGGCTGCGAGATTGCGGTCGTCAACCTCCATGAAAAACTTCTGGACGTTGACGCGGCACTGGACTTCATGTTCTGTCCCTGTCTGCTGGATACCAAAAAGAAAGATATCGAGGCGCTTCCCGATGGCGCCATCGCCGTGACGTTTTTCAACGGAGCGTTACGCACCGAGGAGAATGTTGAAATGGCCCATCTGTTGCGACGGAAATCCCGGTTGCTGGTGGCCTTCGGCTCCTGCGCCAAAGGGGGGTGTATTCCGGCCCTGGCCAATTTTACCTCAAAAGACGAACTGCTGTGCACCATCTATCGTGACAATCCGTCGCTGGACAATCCGGATGCAGTCATTCCCTCCGGAACGACCGTCTTTCCGGAAGGTGACATCCACCTGACGCCGTTGTTGGGGCGTGTGAAGCACCTGGCCCAGGAGGTGGAAGTGGATTATTATGTCCCCGGCTGCCCGCCGGAATCGCACCAGATCTGGAATGTGATCGAGGCGATCCTCTCCGGCGATCTTCCTCCCAAGGGGAGTACGGTTGGCTGCGGCACCCTGACGGTTTGCGACGATTGCGACCGGACCAAGGAAGAGAAGCGCATCACTGTTTTCCGGCGCAGCTACGAATTTTATCCCGATACCAAAGCCTGTCTGCTGGAGCAGGGACTCCTGTGCATGGGGATCGCCACCCGGAGCGGTTGCGGTGCCCCCTGTACCAAAGCCAACATGCCCTGTACGGGATGCTATGGAGCCCCGGACGGGATCAGCGACCAGGGAGCGAAAATGGTAGCGGCGCTCGGCTCGGTCATGGATATCGGCGATGTTAGCGGCCTTTCGGAGCAGGAGATCTCGGGGCGGGTTGATGCTTTTCTGGCGACGATTCCCGATTATGCCGGAATGTTTTATAAATACACCCTGGCCAGTTCGACACTGGGCGGGAGGATCGGGAGAGGTATCTGATGACAACGCGTATCACGATTGATCCGGTCACCCGTCTGGAAGGGCATGGCCGCATAGACATCTTCCTGGATGATCAGGGTGTGGTGGAGAACGCTTATTTCCAGATCCCGGAACTGCGCGGCTTCGAGCAGTTCTGCGTCGGACGGATGGCAGAGGAGATGCCGGTTATCACCAACCGGATCTGCGGCGTCTGCCCGGAAGCTCATCACATTGCGGCAACCAAGGCGCTGGATGGTGTCTTTGGCGCTGAACCGACAGCGGTGGCAAAAAAGCTGCGCGAAATACTCTACATGGCTTTTTTCGTGACTGATCATACGACTCATTTCTATGCCCTCGGCGGCCCTGACTTCATCGTCGGACCGGATGCTCCTCCTTCGGAACGCAACATTCTGGGGGTGGCACGCACGGTCGGGCTGGATGTCGCCGGCGAGGTGATCGCCTGCCGCAAGCGTAACCACGAGATCATCACTTTTTTGGGAGGCAAATCGATCCACCCTGTGGCCGGGATTCCGGGCGGGTGGAGTCGCGCCATCACCGCGGAGGAACGGCTGCAGATTGAAGATACGGCCAGGAAGAATATCGAATTTGCCCGGTTTTCCCTGTCCATTTTTGAAAAAATTGTTTTGAAGAACCCGGTCTATCTGGAAATGGTTACGTCTGACACGTACCTGCACCGGACCTATTCGATGGGCACCGTGGATGCCGATAACCGGACCAATTTCTACGACGGCATGATCCGGGTGGTGGATCCGGAGGGAAACGAGTTTGTCAAATACCATCCGGCTGATTATCGCGAACATATTGCCGAACGGGTGGAATCCTGGACCTACCTGAAATATCCCTACCTGAAAAAAGTGGGGTGGCAGGGGCTGACGGACGGCATGGAAAGCGGGATCTACACCGCTACCCCTCTGTCCCGGCTGAATGTCTCCGAGGGAATGGCCACGCCGCTTGCCAATGCCGAGTACCAGCGGATGTACGAAACCTTTGGCTGCAACAAGGTTACTGCGAATCGTTACCAGCCGATTCATCACCGTCTTGCGACCCACTGGGCACGACTGATCGAACTGCTCTACGCTTCGGAGCGGATGCTGGAACTGGCGCTTGATCCTGAAATTACTTCCCCGGAAACCAGGAATATTCCCGATCCGGCATGCTTTGTCGGTGAAGGGGTCGGCTCGGTTGAGGCTCCGCGCGGGACGCTGACCCATCATTATGTCACCGATGAACGGGGAGTGCTCACCAAGGTCAACATGATCGTCGGCACCACCAACAACTATGCGCCGATCTCCATGTCGATCAAACGGGCCGCGGAAAGGCTGATCACCAGCAATGCCCCGGAAGAAGCTATCCTCAACAGGATAGAGATG
>Ga0172380_10002078_pt1 | contig 32480 bp, 46 predicted proteins | sample Leawe162metaG_FD_119747 | JGI IMG/M metagenome (GOLD analysis project Ga0172380, IMG submission 119747) | Leachate microbial communities from a municipal landfill in Southern Ontario, Canada - Leachate well 162 metaG | ecosystem: Engineered > Solid waste > Landfill > Unclassified | place... | reverse complement strand
GTCAATGGCGTTGCATGTGCCGGTTGCCGCGACGGTGCCAAATGACTCGTAGATCGATCCTTCGTCCTCGGCCATCAGGAAGAAGCCGTAGTCACCATCGACATCGATATCGACGCCGCCGCCGTGGAACCAGCCGTTCTCGTCAGCGTAGAACGGGCCGAAGCCGTTGGGGAAGTCGCCAACGGCCATCTTGCCGGCAAGCGTGATCTTGCCGCCGTTCTGTGCATGGCAACCGAAGCCGGTTGTCACAGTGGACATATCGAAACCGGCGACAAGCAAGCTGGCGCCGCCGCCGGCAAAGAAACAATCCGCATTCGTTGTCGTGATCGGGCAGTTCGTTGGCGTCGTTGCGTCGCCGACAATAAGAACGGGCTTTCCAGCGTTCTGCCCTGCGGCGCCAGGGCCTTCGCCAACGAAGGGGCCTGTTACGGTGACACCGTTGGTGCTGTCGGCTGAGCCAACAACCTGGATGGTAACCTGGAAGCCGTTTAGATCGAGTGTCTGGTGGACGACGTTGACGGCGTGCTGCTTGGTGGCGAAGGCGCTGGCGGAGGTGTTTTCCCGCCCGTCATGGTCGTCATCGTCGGAACCGTCCGCGCGCACGTAATAGGGGCGGTCGGCGTACAGCGTCTCGCGCCGCGCCAACAATTCGTTGACCAGTGGGGTGATCAGCACCACCGGGTTGGTGGTGAACGCCACCCTGGCGCCGGGGCCGCTCGATCCGTCCACGACATTGGCGTCTAAGCGCACCAGCGCTCCGTCCGAAGCGGAATACGTCCCTTCGCCAATCTCCCACTCGCTGCGGTCGGCGTTCTCGGCCCGGTAGGGGTAAATCACGCCATCGACGCCCCCGCCGTCATCGAGGTTGCGGAACCCCGTGACCGCCGTGCCGTCGAGAAAATCGTCCGTGCCGTCGCTGCCCGCAGTAAAGCGGCAGACGTTCAAGAGATCAGCCATGTGGTGTGATCGCCTTTATGCGGTGCAGGGGCCGTTGGCGGGATTGCCGCGCAGGCGGAACTGGCCCTCTATGGCACCCCCGGCCGGGGTGGGGCGGATCGACCAGTAGATGATCCCGGCATCTGCGTCGGCGGAATCCCAGTCGCCCGCCCACACGCCGGCCGTCTCCGTCAATTCCACCTCGGGGAATTTTTCAACGCCGTCCTCGAAGCAGCGCAGGCGCAGGCAGGCGCTCTCGGGGACGGTCGTCTCGTTGTCGGCGTCGCGGAACAGGATGTCGCGGAACTCGACGATGGAACCGCGGATGAATTCGCGCATGGGTCTACCTTATGTTCACGGAGCCGGAGCCGGCCCTGACCGATCCCAAGGGCCTTGCGGTGATCGTGCCGACCGAGGCGGACCCGGCACTGATACCAACCGACGCCGAGCGCGCCGGCTTGCGCTGTCGCAGCAGCCGGAATTCGGACAGAAGCACCGCGAGCGTGTCCGAAACCGACAACACCCGCGAGATTGCGAGCAGATCGTCGAGGTCGAGCAGTAGATCGTCGCTGAGCGACAGCAGCGCCGAGATACCGACCGCCTCGGAGAGCAGGACGGCGAGTGTGTCGCTGCTGCTCAGTTCCAGCGTGACGAGGTAGGCCGCTACCTCGTCACTGATGAACGGCAGCAGCGCATCGCTGACATCGACGTTGACGACTACGGCATCGTCGAACGGTATCTGGCCAAGCGCCAGCTCGCCTACGGCGCCGTGGCCAAGCATGGGTCAGCGCTCCGCTACGAACCTATTGCGAGCGTAATCGTTGCGGTCAGCAACCAGCTCTGCGCACTGGTTTTTGTACCCAGCGTTTCCACTTTTCTCGACAGCATCGTGCCCGCCGAAACATGGTTGGCGACGCACCATTCCTCCCACGCCCAGTTGGCATCGCTGGTGCCGAACAGGGAGCGGAAGGTGATGACGTTATCGGTGCGCTGCGGGTAGGTCGCTTCCATGCCCTTGCGCAGCTTGTTCGACGCGGCTTGCAAATCCGTCTGCGCGGCGGCAAACGCGGTGTTGCTGTCACCCGAGCCGAGGTGCGCGTTGGCGTTGGTAAAAAAGGTGGGCGGCCCGTCGTTCATCAGCGCAGCGGCCAGGAAGTTTCTCCCGGCTTCGGTCAGAGGCATGTGGTTATCCCTCGCCCTCTAGGACTTCGATGGGTGGCTTGCCGGGGACGTAATCCCCGTCGAACTTTTCCAGCCGGTACTTGACGCCGACGCTGATCTTCAGGCTTTCGCGCTGGCCCGACTGCGCCTCGATCACCGCCTTGTCGATCTCGGCGGCCTTCTCCGGCCAGAAGGGGCGGATGTCGTCGGCGAGTTTCTTGTAGCGGGTGATGTCGTTGTCGCTGGTCATGCGGGCCTCAGAGCTTCAGATACCAAGTGCCCAGCCGGTACGGGCTCATGATGTTGACGGCCGTGCCGGAACCGACCGATGCGGTGCTGCCGGTGACGGCGAGCGTGCCGAGCCCCGGCGTAAGGGTCGAGGGGAAACCGACCGGTGAGGTGCCGACGGTGCCGCCGATGCCGCCGCCGAGCCCCCGGAGGACTTCGGTGTTGTCCGACAGGCTCGGCGCACCGGTGATCGCCAGCGTGCCCTTCTCGTGCGTATGGGCGGGCAGGTTGGCTTCCGCCAGCGTCTGGGTTTCCGAACCGCTCCCGGTGCCGGCATCCGTCGGCGTCCCGCCGGCAATGACGCCCGCCGCCGAGTTCCCCATGTCGTCGAGGCCCATGGGCCCGCGCCCGCGCATGTCGGGGGTGGCGATGGGCTTGTTGGCGCTGAAGTCGGCCGCCGCGTTGGCCCCGCGCCCGCCCGTCACCGGGCACAGCGCGTTGGAGAAATTGTTCCACAGGTATTCATAGAGCGGCTGCGTGTCGGCGTTGGCGCGCTCCGTTGCCCCGGAAGCCGCCGAGCCGATGGTGCGGGCGTTCTGGCGCACCCAGCCGGTGCGGGTGCCGGATTTCTTCAGCCACAGCTCGTCGCCGGTCTGGAAGATGGCGTTGGGATCGACCGTCGATCCGCCGCCCCCTTCTCCGGTCCCCTCCGACGGCCCTACCGCCTGGATCACCGGGATGTCGAAATAGACGACCGACCCCGCCTCGTCCGTCAGGCGCGCCCGGTACTGGCCGTCCTCCAGCCAGAAGGCGGGGAGCATGCCGGCCGAATCGGTGCGCATCGGCCAGGGGTGGATGAGCGCCGGGGTCAGGCCATAGTCCGAATACACGTCCACAGGCGTCGATGACGCTGCCGCATAGATATAAAGCGGCGCGTTGACGAGGGGGTTGCCCTCGCCGTCGAAGCGCTGCGACAGGCCAAGGGAAAACAGGGTGCCGGCCAAGGGGTGGCTCCTTATGCGGGGGCGTGTTGTATTTGCGGGCTTGCGCGGGTGCGGGGGTGTGCGTATTTTGCGCGTGGGGCGCGAGCGGCGTAGATGCTGGGCGTGACCATCCCGGCGTTGAACCGCCACACGGTCAACGCGCCCCAACCCTTCCGGGGAGACCGCAGGATGAAGGCTATCGGGTGGTTGCTAGGATTGGCGGCAGTGGCGGCATGCATGGCCGCCCTGGACGCCTACGCACCGTCCTGGTGGCCGTGGGCTTACGTCGTTCTGGGGCTCGGCGCGGTTTGGCTCGTTGACAGTTGGCGCCGCCGCCCGATTACCTGAACAGATACGTCAGCGCCCGACCAATGGTCGCGGCGGACTCGCCGGTTTCCTCCGAGAGGATGCGCGCCGCGCCCGCGATGTCCCCCGCCTGCACAGCACTCTGTGCGCGGGGTGAATTGGCAATCGCATCTTCGACCATCGCCGCCGTCGCCTGCGTGGGGTTGGCGGCCTTGCGTTTGCGCGCCGGTGCCTTGCTCGGCTTGGTGGCGGGGACCTCGGCGGCGGCTGCCGGCTGCGCATCCGCTTGCGCGGGTTTGCGGGCCGGAACACGCTCGCGCTGGTTTTTCGTCAGCAGCCGCTCAAGCCGCAAACGTTCCGCCTCGGCGGCGCTGACATTCGGCCGCGCGGGCGCGCGCGTAAGCCGCGCCTTCGCTTCCGCGGGGACAACGCCAAGCATGGCGCCGCGGCCGAAGTTTGCCAGCCCCTGCGCCCCGGCGAGAACGTCGCGCGCCGCCATGAAGCGGCGGATATTGGCCTCGCTCGGGTCGGCGCTGAGCGCGGCTTGCGCGGCCTCCAATTCCTCGCGGGCAGGCTCGACGGCGAAGTGCTCGCCAGCCTGCCATTCAAGAGCACCGGCCCCTGCCACTGTCGCGCCGGGACCCCAGCTCTCCACCGCACCGGGTTGATAAAGCCCCGCCGCGGGGGCCGCTTGGGGGTTGGGGGTATAGCCCTGTTTCGTTCCGGGCGCCGCCGTGAACGGCACCCGCTTGCCGGCGCCGCCCTCCTCCCAGAACTGGTTGACCTTTCCAACCCGCGAAGGCACGTCGCCTTTGCGGCCAGCGAGGGTCGCATCGGCGCGGGTAGCGCGTTGCGTAGCCCTCTCGCCCATCTTCTTGCCGAGGCTGCCGCGTACCTTGCCGCCAGCGACGAACCCGGCGACACCAGCGGCGAGCGGGCCGTACTCCTGCCATGCGCGTCTGTACGCGGGCACGTTTTCTTCCATCTCGCGCAGGCGGTCGGCGCCTTCCTGGCGTTCCTTGGCGCGCTGCTCGGCTTCCTGCCGCTTGCGGTCGCTCTCCGCCCTGGCGGCCTCGGTCGCGCCGCGCGCGGCTTCCAGCTTCTGCCGCTGCAACTGATCGGCCTGGTAGCGCTGGTTCGCCTCCTGCGTGCCGGAGCCCATGTTGCCGTCAATCGGCCCGCGGTAATAGCCGGCGTTCTTGAGGGTGGTCTGCAAGTCCTTGATGCGGTCGGTGTCCTCACCGGCGCCGGCCTGGCCCGGCGCCAGGTAGGCACCCGCGCCCACGGCCGCGCCGGTCGCGGTAGGATATCTGGCCGGCAAACTTGCCGCCGCGCCCGCGCCGCGCAGCATGGTGCTGGGCGCCAGCGCAAGGCCCACACGCGCCCCGCCGCCGACGACATCGCCCTCGCCCATCTGCCGGCCGCCCTCGTAGGCCATGCCGGGCGGCGTGAAGGGGATCGGCGCCGCGGCTCTCTGCGCCTGCTCGGGGTCCATGCCCATATCGGTGAGCGACCAGCGCGCGCGGTCCTCCGGCGTCGGCTGGTAGGCGCGGGCCTCCTCGGCGGCGTAGGGTTCGAAATTCCGCAGCGGCGGGTAGCTGTCGAGCGCGCGCGCCTGCCCCGGCGGCGGAATGGCGGCTTCCTGGACGCGCGGATCGCCGACGGGCCTCGGTTGTGCCTGGGCTGATTGCGGCACATCCTCCGGCTTGGGGCCGCCCAGACGCATCGGAGGCGGGAAGGGAGACGCATCCGTGGGCGCGGGCAGAACCGGTTGCGGGTATGGGCCGCGCGTCTGGCGACCGTGCAACGAGCCGTCGCGGTAGCCGTCTGGCCCCGGCCGCGGTGTCTCAGCAATGAAGGCGTTGGTAACAGGGGCTGCAACGCCAGTTGCAGCCCGGCCGCCGGCACCGCGCGCCGCAGAATAGCGCTGGATAGCCTCCAGCACCTGCATCTGTTTCACCGGGTCCGTTTCCGTCAGCATCTCCATGAGCGCCGTGTTGCGGCCGGAGTACACGCGCCGCGCCACTTGCGACAGGAGTTCCTGGGAAAGCGCGCGCGGATTGAGGTAAGACAGGGCGGAGGTAAGGTAAGCGGGCGCGTTAAGGTCGGCGACGGCCTCCTTAAGGGGTGTGGTCTGCGAGCCGCCCTGCAAGGCGCGGAACGTGCGCGTGCCGGCGGCCTCTTCATCGATAATGCGCAGCAACTGCTGCGCATCCTTGCGCGACTGCACGCGGGCGCGGTTCCATGCGCCGCGCTCCTTGCCGGCCAGATTTGCGGGGGACGGGCCGCGCTCCAGCACGCGCTTGATGATGGCCTTCGCCGCAGGAAGGCGCAGCTCAGCCGTCACATCGGCGCCCTCACGTTTGTTCAGAATGCGGTCCTGCAGGTTGCGGGAGAACCCCTGCCGGAACAGCTCCTGCTGCGTCGGGTCCATCTTTTCGAAGGCTTTGAGGGCTTCACGTGACTTCTGGCCCATGCGCGCCGCCATTTGCTCGCCCAAGGCCAACGCCTTGTCGGCCGCCCGGCCATCGGCAAACAGGTCGTTGGCCTTGGCCCATTCCGGGTTGGTCTTGCGCACCTCGCCCATAACTTCCTTCTTGAACGCCTGGAGGTGACGGGTGAGGTTGGTCGGGCGCGCGTCCTTGAAACTGTTCTGAATGATGTCGTCGAGGTTTTCTTTGGCCTGCTGGAAGCGCTCCAGCGAGCGTACGGGAAACTGAGCTCTGACGAAGGACGTGCCGATGTCGTTCGGCACGTCAACGTCGTCGAAAAAGCCCGCGATGGCTTTGTTCATCGTCACAGCAAGGTCGCTGTTCGATTCCGAGGCGCGGCCGGCCACGGCGCCCTGTTGGACGCGCGGATTGATGCGGCGCTGCCAGTTGCGGAGCGTGGCGGTCAGGTTGAAGGGCTGCTCGGCGGCGCGGGCGGCATCGTAGGCGGCACGCTCTTGGCCGCGCACCGTCTCTTGCAGTTGAGCAATCCGCCCCTCCACATCGCCGTCGCCGATGTAGCGCTGGAGGGCGTCCACCAAGCGGCTCGGCTGGGCGACTTGCCGCTCCGTCAGGCGCTCGGCGGCCTGCGTTCGCGCTTCTCCGGGGGTCGCCGCGGCGGCGCGCATCGTCCACTGCGTGTTTTGGCCAGACCCCGCGCCTTGCAGAGCCGCGCGATCCACGATGGTGAGAGGCGTCTGGTTCCTTTCTGCGAAACTCTGCTGGTAGCGGCCAACCGTGGCAGGCGTCACTTTGAGGCGAGTTGCGATGTCCGCCTGTGTTAAGCCATCATCGGTCATGCGCGCGATGTCCGCGGCCATGTCCTGCGTAACGATGCGGCCTGCCGGCGGCAGCATATCTTCGCGCAACTTGGCGGGCTCGATGCGGTCGCGGGCCATGGCCTTGGCGGCGGCGTTATAGGCACCACTCGACGGATCAACCTCGGTCTGCGCCTGACGTGTGCCTGCGATGGCTTCACCGAGCCGATGACCCACATATCCGCCAGCGGCCCCGAGGGCGGCGCCAACAGGCGCGTGTACAGCGGCCGTGGCCAAGCGGTTGGCGGCACCCTCTCCGACGCTCTGGCCCTCCCCGGCGCCAAAGCCTGAGACGGCACCGTAGCCGGTACCGACCGCGAGCCCGCGCTTAGCAGCCTGTCCGGCGTTCTTGGCTTGCTGGATGAAGCGGACGCCCGTCACGCCGGGCGCTACCAATGCGGGGACGAATCCCCCCGCGATGCCGGCTGCGAAGCTGGTTACGGGGTTCTCGTCGGAGAAATCCTTGTACGCGGCGCGCTCGTCCTCAAGGGCGGCCTCATAGGCGGGGCCGAAATCGCTTTCGCCCGTGAGTTTCTGGTACCCGGCCCGCGCCGCCGCGTTGATCTCGTCACCAAAGCTCAGGGTTGCGCCTTGTTCGAACGCGCGTGCCAAGCCGGAGGCATAGGACCGCCCTGGGGGCACGAGACCACGCTTGCGCGCCTCGGCCAATGCCCCTTGCATCTCCGGCGGGAGAATGCCGCGCTTTTCGGCTTCCTCCAGATAGGCCATGCGGTTTGCCATCAGTTGATGCCCAGGATGCGCTTCAGATCGTCATCGCTCATCGAAGCGGGATTGTCGGCCTCGGGCGCAGCCTGTGGGGGCGGCTGCGCTTGCGCGCCTCCTGCAGCGGTGGAGAAATCGCGCGCGAAGGCGGCCTGCTTCTCCTGGCGCAGGGCGCCGAGGATGCCTTTGACGCGGCGCAAGTTCTGCTTGAGCTGATCTGCGCTCTGCGACTGCTGCAAGCTGCCGCGAACAGCCTGAAGCAACTCGTTCTCGAAGTTGGAGACTTGACCGAGCGCGCCGCCGGTCGGTGAGTTTTCACGCATCGACTGCAGCTTGTCGAAGCCGATGTTGGCCTTGACGGTATCCAACAGGCTGCCGAGATCGTGTTGCGGAGTGCCTGGCGCGTAGGCCAGCAGGCTCATGGCACCGGTCTTCGGTAGCACCCCTGCATCGATGGATGCTATGGCTCGGTCGATGTCTTCCCCAACAACGCTCCACTGGTGCTCCAGTTCGCGCATGCCGGCTTCGACCTTGCGCTTTTTCTCCGGCAGCTCGGCGGCGAGCTTTCCCTGCTCCCCGCCCAGATGTTTCTGATACTCCGCCTCGGCGAGGTTTTTGGGGATTGTGCGCATGTCGGCGCCGGTTGCCTTGTTGACGATGCGCGTGCCGGTTCCCTCGTCAATCTCGGTAATCCCCGGCGCTTCAGTGCCGCCGTATGGCGCCCATGACCCGTCTGGCTGGCGCAGAACCTTCTGCTTTTGGCCGGTTGCAGGGTCGAAAATCTCACCAATGGTCCCGGCCTCTTTGGCGTTGGCCGCGCCGCGGATATCCTTGGGCACTGACGCAACATTCTGCCCCGGCGCCACTGGGTTCGGACGGACGAATTCGGTGCCGGTGTCGAGATACTTTTCGGCCCGCTTCATCGTCAGGTACTGCTGCTGCTGCTCGGGCGAGAGCTTGTTGTAATACTCCCACTCCTGCACGTTCGCCGGGCCGGCGCCGGCTCCGGCCTTGCCGCGCGCCAGTCGGAAGTCGTTGAACGATACGGGGGGCCGCCCGGCCTTTTGTTCCTCGCCGAGATAGAATTTGTATTCCTTGATGTCGTCTGTGCTGCCGAGTTTCTGCCTGGCCTCCTCGAACCCGACCACCTTCCCGGCCGCATCGAGATTGCCGATACGCGCGAGACGCGACGCTGCCGCTTGCGTGTTGAAATTCCCCTGCGCGTCGTAGAGCGCGCCGTCGCCGAGCGTGCTTTTCAGCTGCTCCTGCTCCTCGCGCGCGCGCGCATCCTGTTCCGCCTGGCGCTGCCGCGCCTGCCGCTGGGCGACCTGGTTCTCGGCCACCGCGTCCCGGCGCACGCGCCCGTCCTGGGCATCGTAATAGGAATCGGCGATGCGCCCGATGCGCGAGAAGTCGATCTGCGGGGCGGCGTAGGGGCTCTGGTAGGCCATGGCCTGGTGCTTCTCCGCTCTCAGTTCCGCGTGACGACCGGCGCCCAGGAGCCCTGGCCTGCGTCTCCACCACCACCCGGCAAACCGCCACCCATGAACTTGGCCGCGAGATCGCCCACTCCGAAAATGGCGTTCCAGATGTTGCCGCTGGCCGCCTGCTTCGCCGCCTGCTGGTCGGCGATCATCTGCGCCGTGGAGTTGCCGACGCCGGTCTCCACGTCGTAGGCGAGGTTGCCCTTGTTGGTGCCTGTCTGGTTGATCTTGTCGCCGAGCCCGGTGAATATCCCCGCCTGCGTGCCCGCTGCCTGCTGGCCGCCCTGGCTCGCCGTGTTGAGGTTGTTCAGCCAGTTCTGGTATTCCTGATTGGCCAGCCCCTGCGAGAAGGTGATCGAATCCGTGTTGGTGTTGCCCGACCCCAGCATGCCGCGCGCGGAAGCGCGACGATCAATGGCGTCGAGGCCGCTTTCCATGGCGAACTCGTAGCCGGGGTTGGCCTGGAACATCTCCACCGCCCGCCCGTAGCCTTCCTCGCCCCCGAGCCCGATGGCATCGCCATACGCTTTGTTGCCGGCAACGCCGGTTTCGACGAACTGCCCGAACGGCTCGGCGGCGCGCTCGTACTGCGTCGTCGCGCCGGCCAGACCCTCGTCATAGAGGGCGGACGCCTTGTCGTAGCCGGTGCGGAGGCCCGTGGTGCGGGCGGCATTGGCGTCGGCTGCCGCCTTCTTGCCGCCGCTGCTGGAAAACACGTCAAAGAGGGACATGATAGCTTCCTATCTATTGTCGAGGTCTGCGCTAGCCCATCACGGCGGCGAACGTGTACCCAGAAGCGGGCGTGTAGGTGATGACGATGATGCCTTGCGTACCGGCCGCACCGGCGCCGTTGATCGAGGCGACCTGACCTGACCCGCCGCCGCCGCCGCCGCCGCCGTAGGCGCCACCGCCCCCGGCGTTGCCGGGATTGCCAAGCGACGTGCTACCCGCCCCGCCGCCCCCGCCGGACCCTGGACCTGCGGTGCCGCCCGCCGTCGCCGTCCAAATCGTGTGCGTGCTGCCACCGCTGCCATCGCCGCCGGAAGCTGGGCCACCACCACCGCCGCCCGCCGCGCCGTTGTTGCAGGCGCCGCCAGATGAGCCATTGGCGGTGCCGAACGACGTGCCGCCGGCCGACCCGGCGCCGCTGGGTCCAGCCGTGCCGCCGCCACCGCCGCCGCCACGCGGATTGCCGCCGCCGTTTTGTCCCGCGCCGCCGGCACCCCCACTGGAGCCGGTGCCCGTGCCGGATGCGCCGCCCGCGCCCGCTGACAGCCCAGAGGCGTTGCCGCCCCCGGCCGCGCTAACGCTTGCCGACCCCAGGCCCGTCCCGTTGAACCACGTATGCCCGCCGCCGGCCCCCCCGACGGAAACCTGAACGGTCGCGCCCGGCGTGACAGCGATATTGGTGCCGAAGCGATACGCACCCCCGCCGCCACCGGCACCGCCTTGCTCGGGGCTGTGGTTGCCGTTGGAACCATTACCGCCGCCGCCGATGCAATGCACGGTATTGATAGGGGAAAAGTCGTCAGGCACGACCCACGAGGTGCCCGAGGTGATGAAGACGGTTTTATCGACCATCTCAGGTCTTCAGCACGGTGAGATTGATGGAGCAGATGATGGCGGTCGTGATGCTGTCGACGTTGAAGAACAGCCAGTCGCCGGCTGTGATGGAAGTGGTCCAGCCGGTGAGCGTGGTGTCCTCGTACTTGACGTCCGATGAGATGGTCGGCTTGGAGGATGCCGTGATGGTGTCGGCAACCGTCGGCGGATAATCGGCGTGCGGCGCCTTCCAGATGTCGACGACGATGGAACCCGTCTGGTCGAGCCCCAGAGAAACGCCGGTAATGGTGCAGTCGAAGGGAACGCGAAACCCGAGCTTGTTGCCCGTGGTGATCGCCGCCACGCCGCCAGAGATGAAGAACAGCAGGTTGGCGGTGAGGTGATTGGCGGGCGTCTCGGGGATTTCCTCCCCGGCCACAAACCGCGTCAGCTTATCCAGCGTCTCCAGGTACTCGCGCCAGGGGCGCGCCACGAGAGGCTTTGCCGGTTCGAGCCAGGGGATGTGCGGCTGCGGCAGCGGGCGGAGGATGGGGTCGGTCATCGACGGGTCGTCGGCGGCCTTTGCGGCAGTCCGGTGTTGGACCACATATCGGCAGCGCGGCCCTTATCTTTCGAGTCGGCGTACTCGGCGATTCCGATGCCAGCGTTCAGCAGCGAAAGTGGCATCAGCCACGGTGCCAGTTCTGGGGCGACGGCCGACATGGCGCCGGTCACGCCAGAGAACCCACCCGCAAACCGCGCGGCGTTCAAATCGTCCTGAGCGCCCTGCGCGAAGTATTCCGGCAACGGCCCCTCGGCGTAGTTGCCCGACGGCTCGGGGAGGTCGGGTCCGTACATCACGCGGCCGGCGGGGCTGTAGGCGTCTTGGGTGACCCGCTGCACGTTGCGGGCGTACTGCTCTTTGAGGCGCGCCAACTGCTGCGCCGCCTCGGGCGCATTGAAGAAGTCTGCCATGCTATTTCGCCCTCACGTCTGCCGATTGATCGCCGCCCATGAACCCGACGTGCACCCTGTCGGGCACGTCGAGCCGCCAGCGCCGCCCCTGCGGTCCGGATAGTCCCGTGTTGAGCACCGAAACCCGGGTCCTGGCGTTCTGCTGCCGCCCCAGCTTGCGGATCAGCGGCCGTGACCAGGTGACCCCGCCGTCGTTCGACCACGACACGTCCACCACCGGATCGACCTCGATAGGGTCGGCGCCCGTCGCAATGCCTACCCCTGTCACGAAGTCGAAGTCCGCCCGCGCCACCTGGATGCGGTTGGGGAAGTCCTTGACCTCACCCGATTCCATGCGCCAGCGGAATGGATTGCCCATCTCCGAGTAGACGGCGCGGGAGATTTCCATGATGTCGCCGGTCTCGGTGTCCCCGCACAGCCACTTGTGCAGGCACTCCCCCGCATCGGCGAGGGCAAAGGACTGCGTGATGCGGGAACGTGTCTTCAGGTAGCTGTCGCGCTCGTGCCACTTCTCGGTGTTGATGTCGAACACCCACGTCCATGCGGCGCACGAGAGCTGCCAGAACTTGTGGCCGCCGGAGGAGTAGACGCACGCCTCCAGTTCCGTCTTATCCGCCAGCGCCGCAATCAGCCTATCGAGATCGGGATTGGACACTTTGGTCGGCGTGTAGCCGTCCAATCGCCGCACCGTGTTGTCGTCGGCCACCCACAGCAGGTGTTCGGCGAACTCGTCCCCTCCCCCCGCCATGGCGTGCGCATTGAGCAACCCTGCCGGGATGGTGTGCGAATAGGAGAACGGAAACGCCGTCGGGTTCGCCGTGTTGGTCCACACCTCGATGGAGCGCGTGCCGCACAACAGCATCTGCGAGCGGAACGGCTGCGGGCGCACGAGCCCGTCCGGGTGCTGCTCGGCGGTCGCCAGATCGAGCAGGTTGATATCCGTGGTGTTGATGCCCGAGGTGCGGCACTTGCCGTCGCCGTAGGTGAAGAAGAAATACCCCGCGAGGAAGGCCACCGCATTGGGGGCGCCCACGTCGGGGTCGGGGTAGTCGTCCACGCCTGCGTCGGTGATGATGAAGGCGCCGATATCGGCCACCCCGACGATATCCGGGGTGGAGTTGTTGTTGCGGGCGAGGAACACCTTGTCGGCGCCGGCCAGCGCGTCGTGCACCTCGGCCACCCAGCCGGTGCCGCCGCTGTCGGAATTGCTGTTACTGTCGCTGTCGCTATCGCTCGCCCCTGCCTCCTGGAAGGTAACGGCCATGACCATTCCGTCATAAGCGGCGTAGATCACCCCCGGCATGACGATGGCGCCGCGGAAGGTTTCCTCGCCGGTCTCGACGAACAGCCGCAGGCCGGGGGAGCGGCGCCAGATGGGGCCGAGGCCTTCGCCGCGGGGTTCCACGTACCCATTCAAGATGCGCCCGGCGCCCTCCTGCGGGCGCTCGCCGGGGGTGGAGGAGAGCGGGAAGGGAATTTTCGTCATCAGTAATACGTCGTGCGCAGAGGCTTGTAGGTCGGCCCGCCGCCGCCCTTGATGCGCAGGCTGGCCTCGGCGCCCATCGGCCCTTTGACGGAGGCGGGGAGGGCGGGATCGTTGCCCAGACCGAAGGCATGCCGCGCGGTGTTGGCGAGGCAGAGGGCGAGGTCGTCGAAAATGTCCTCCTCGATCTCCTCGGTGTCGGCGATGTAGTAGATGTCGCGGCGCAGCAGGTCGGCGACGGTCGGCCCCAGATAGCGCTCGACGCGCGCCAGGTCTTCGACCTCGGCGACTTGTCCCGAGGCGAGAGCGCCTAGAGCTTCCAGGGCGCGCTCAAGCAACTGCCGCTTGGTCTTCAGTGCCATGGGCGAGCCATTCCTGTGTGGGGTAGCCGAGCAGCTCTCTGGTGAGCCCGCTCATGGAGCGCGTGTCGATGCGCAACTGACCCTGGTCGCGCACCCAGAAGCGTTGATAAAGCCGCGCCGCGAACCAGGGCTTGGGATCGTGAAAGTGGGCGTAGCCGTGCGCCATGGGCATGCCGGCGAGGACGATGTGCGTGGCGCCCAATTCGCGGGCAACCTTCACCGCCAGCATGCCGGAGCCGCCGCCGTGACAGCGGACGGTGCGGACGGGAAGCGTGGCCCGCCGTTGCCGGCCTTCACTCGTCCACAGCGACCCCGGCGGAGCGTGGCCGTTGGCGGCGCGGGTGGCCAGCCAGGCTGGGAATTTCTCTGGATGGAGGGAACAATAGGCGTCGATTGGCCCCGGCCAGACGGTACCGATGTCGTTGACGGCGAGCACCAGATCGGGCGTGAACAATTCCAGGGCCGCCTTGGCGTCGTCGTGCACGTTGGCGGCGCCGCCGAGGATCAGGGCGCGCATGCGAGCCAATCCGCCGTGGGCACCCCGAGGACTTCCTTCGTCCAGCCTCCGAACGAGCGGCAGTCGGCGCGGAGGTTGTCCAATTCCTTCACCCAGAACCTGTGATAGACCGTGGCCTCCGACCAGCGCTTGCCGGCGCTGTGGAAGTGCGCCGTCTTGGTCATCGGCACCCCGGCGAGGACGATCTTTCTGGCCCCCCCCGCGCGCGCGACGCGGATGGCGAGCAGACCCGACCCGCCCCCGAGACTGTCGATGGGCTCGATGTCGGTTACCGTTGCCTGATGCAGCCGGTGCGCGCCGGTCCAGTAGACCTCCGCCGGATCGTGCCCGTTGGCCGCCCGGCGCTTGGCCCAGCCGGCCAGCTTTTCGGGATGCATCGACGCCCAGGCTGGCAGATGCGCCGGCCACAGGGCGCCGATGTCGTTGATGCACACCACGTCGGCGGGCGTGAACAGCGCCAGCGCGTGCTCGACCTCGCGGAACACGTCCGCCCCGCCGCCGACCACCAGGGCCGTGCCGGGCGTGGCACAGCGCGTCGCCCAGCATGTCACCGCGCTGACGAACGAGGCCGGCGCCACCGGCAGGACGGGGGCCTTCATGCCGCCATGGCGAGCACGCCCCGCCACCATGTTACGTCTTTCAATGCGTCGATGAGCAGGATGTCCGACCACTCAATGAGGTGGTACTGGTCTGCGTTCAAGGGCACACCCCGCTTGTGCAGCTCCTGCTTGAACTGCGCCGAGGTGATGGGCGGGTGCATGACGCTCGCCATGTCGCCCAACGGATGCGCGCCGAACCAGCCCGCCTTGGCGGCGATCTTGTTGCACAGGAACGAGGCCATCACCGAGCGCATCATGGTGGCGCGGATGTCGGCGAGTTCGGCGTCGTCCCCCGGCGGCAACGCGGCATCGATGGAACACAGGCAATCGACGAAGTGCTCGTGCTGCGTGCCGCGATGGCTGGCGGAAGCCCGGTTGACGGCCACGGCCAAGCAGGGCTCGTCGATGTAGACGACATCACCGTGCACGGCAGGACCGGCGGTGATGGCGTAGCCCGCCTGCCAGCGCACGCCGGCCATGCGGTCGAGGATGCCGGCGCGGCGGAAGGTCTCCGTGCGGTAGAGCGTCGCCCCGGCAACGATGTTGCGGTTTTTCGGGTCTTCGGCGAACAGGCGCAGAAATGTGCGGCTGTCGATCAGGCCGGACGGGTAGAGCCCGCCCCAGAACACCTGCGTCTTGGCGGCATCGAGGAATTGGTAACGAAGATAGGCGGCGTTGGGGGCGATGTCGGGTACGGGGTGCGGATAGACGTGCACCATGCCGCCCTGCACGAAGGCGACGTTGGGGTTGTCTTCGAGCGCCTTGACCTGGCGGGAAACGAGATCGCTTGGAATCCAGTAGTCGTCGTCGCACAGGTAGACGAAGGCTTCGCCCGAGCACAATTCGTCGAGAAAGCGGCGGATGATCGCCGCGTCGCCACCTGCCCCGCCGACGTTCCTGGGGTTGAGGATATAGCGGATGCGCGGGTCGGCAAAGGCGGCAACAACCGCTTGCGTATCGTCCTGCGAGCAGTCGTCCACCACCACGATGTCGATGTCGGCGTGGTCCTGCGCTAGGACCGATCCTAGCGCCCGCCGCAACAGGGCGCTGCGGTTGTAGGTGGTGATGAGGACGGAGACCTTCATAGGTACGGCACCTCGCAGCCGGCGCACAGCGGCAGGCCGGAGAGGTCGCCCTGTTCGAAGGCTCGCACCATCCCCTGATACGTCTCCCCCTGGCGCATTGCTGACAGTGGGGCCTCCTGCATGCGGCCGATCTGCATGAGGCCGTTGGCGTCGATGCAGCCGCAGGCGGTCACCCGCCCGTCGATGTAGATGCCGGGCGTCGAGACGAGCAGCGGGCAGACCCTGATGGGTTTCGCAGGCGCCTGGAAGGGCGTCCGCACCGTGCCGCCCCAGTTGTGGGCAAGCTGCAGGCGGATTTCGCGGTCCTCGGCGCCGAGCGCTCGGAGGTAGGCGCGGGTCTTGTCCATCCCTTCAGCATCGATGCACACACCGTTGATCGACAGCGTCGTGCGCGTGCCCCGCAAAGCGACGATCAGCCCCTTCAGGTTGCGCGTGACTTGTTCGAACCGACCGCCGACGTAGGCCGCCTCGTAGCTCGCCTTATCCCAGCCGGCGAAGGAGAACTGGATGGCATCGAGGCCGAGGGCCGCGAGCTGGGCAATGCGCTTGTCGTTGAGCGGCGTGCCGTTGGTGACGAGGTTGGTTTCAAACCCCGCTTCCAGCGCGGCCGCCAGCATGGCGAAAATCTTCGGGTGCAGCAGCGCTTCGCCCTGTGCGGCGACAAAGCAGACCGTCGTGCACCCGTCGGCCTGCAGCGAGGCGACGATCTCCTGGAACAACCCGTAATCCATGAACCCGGTAGGCTCGGCCCACCTGTCGTGGCTGCAGAAGGTGCAGCGCAGGTTGCAGGTGCGGGCCACCTGGATGTTGACGACGGGCGGCACGGCGGTCACGGGCATAAAGCGGCGATCACCTGGTGCGAGCGGCGCTCGGCCGCCTGCCAGGCGTCCCGATCCTCGAAACATGCCTTCAGGCGCAGCGGTGCGGCGGCGAAGGCGCGCTGCTGGGTGTCGGCCCGCTTGGCGATGAACTGGGCCAGCGTCGTTTGCCGGTGCCCGCCGCGGCCCTGCTTGACGCTTGCCCCGTCGTGCAGCGAGACGACCATCACCGCGTCGGAATCGTCCGCATGTACCACCTGCCCGCCGGCTGCGAGCGCGCTGGTGAAGTCCCCATCCAGCGTACCGGCGATCTGCGGCGCGCCGCGCACGCGCATGGCCAGCGCCGTCTGGTGAAAGGCGCGGATCACGCAGCCCTCACCGCCGACGCGGAACAGCAGGTAGGAGGGAAAGCGGGTGAACTCGGGTGCATCCCAGTAGCGGTAGGTGGCCTCCTGGTGCAGATGTTCGAGACAAAGCCGGGCGAGATCGCGGGCCGGCAGGGCGAGCACGCCGTCGGCTTTCAATTGGGTGAGCGCGGTTCCAGCGTCGATCATTTCGACCGGCGGGCAGAAGCCGAGCACGGCGGCGTTATGGGCGCCGAGGAGATCGACGACGTTGGGCAGCGATCCGTCCGCCCAGATGAAATCGGCGTAGTTGAACACCACCACGTCGTCTGTTCTGGCGAGACGCAGGGCAACGTTCTGCGCTTCGCTCATGGCGCCGTACTTGTGGCGCCCCTCGGCCGGGGCGACGCCGTGCGTCTCCATCAGCTCGAAAGCGAGCCGGCAGTGGTCCTCGATCCTCTGCACGAGCGGGTGCGTGAGAAGCCAGCGCAAATCATCGCGCGTGGTGATCACTTGCAGCGTCACGTCGTGACAGCGGGAGAGGGCGGGAAGGTTGCTAGGCGCCAAGAGGCTCGCCAGCGCCAAGTCGGCGAACAGCACCCGGTATTTCTCGCCCCACACCCCCGTCGTGATGGTCACGCGCATGCGAGCAGCCTTTCGGCGACGGGGAGGATGTCTTTGGCATTGTCGTCCGCCCAGCTCACGTGCTGGCGGAGGCGCAGGTTGGGCCAGGGTGACCCGACCGGAAGCCCCACACGCGCGAAGGTCTCCGGGCGGGCCATTTTCACGCCGGGGGCCAGCAGCTTGAAGATCGCCGTCGGCGCGCCGAGGAACAGCGACAGCCAGGCGGGACCGTTGGAGACAAAGAGGTTGAGCGAGGCGCCGGCATAGAGGGCCGCCCGATAGAGCACATCGACGGCGGCGCGCGGCGAGGTGGTCAGGTCTTCCAGGGGCTCATGCGCCCGCTCGGTATCGCGCACGATGACGACCGAGTGTCCCTCGGCGCGCAAGTGCCGGGCGACGGCGCGCCATTCAGCAAGGTTGCTGTTGCGGGTCGGGTGGTAGGCGCACTCGCGCAGGGTGATGGTGACGTACTCGCCGGGCACCTTGTGGGGCGACTGCAGCGGGTAGCAATTGGCCTGGGCGGCGCGGACCATGTAGCCGAGCCCGTAGCACTTGGCGTTGTGACCGAAGCTGCGGGCGGCGCCGTTGGCGCGGTCGGATTGCACGGTGCACCCAGCGCACGACGGCAGCAGGTCGCTCATCGGCGCCACGATGGCATCGCGCATCATGCAGCGGGTGGGGATGTCCTGGGGCGGTAGGCGATCCTCGCGGAAGCCGCCGTTGGGGCCGGGCAGCACCCGGATTTCAACGCTGTCCTCGCAGGCATCGAGCCGGCGCATTTCAGCGTGCAGCAGGAAACTGACGAAATCATACGTAGGGGGCGAAACCGCGAGATCGTAGTAGGCGGTGAGCACGCGCGGGCCTCGCTGGGAAAGCAGAAAACGGGGCGGCCGTTAGCCAGCCGCCCCGTTCGTGTGTCTCAACTAGGCTCAGCTTGAGCCGGCGCCGTCCTGCTGGGCAGCACAGAATGCCGTCAGGACGCCCCAGTCCTTCAGGTCGCCGCCGCCGATGGGAGCCTTGGCCATCTTGCCGATGCCGTAGCTCATCTCGATGCCGACGCCCTTCTTGAACCCGTAGTCGTCCTCGGCGCGCTTGGTGGGCATCGGGTTCTGCACCCAAGGCATGCCAAGCGCGTTCTGGCCGAGCAGGAACACCGGGGTGAGATCGGCGCTGTTGGCGCCCGCATCGACCAGCGATACGGAGAGCAGCGTGTCGATCTCGGGAACCTCGGTGACGATGCAGCCTTCGAGAATGATGTCGCCGGAGCGGAAGATCGGATTCTTCTTCCAATCGTTCCCCTCGCGGGCGCGGGCCTCGCGGTTGGCCTGCTTGACCTCGGCGGAACCGGCGAAGTCACGGAAGGCACGCGAGCCGCAGGGGACGAGATACCATTCCGCGTTCGGGTCTTCCTGCATGTACGGCGTGATGGCAGGCTGCGACCCGGAGGTGGCCGCCGCACGACGCTTCATCATCCGCAGCATGTCGGCGTCGAAGGTCATCGCCGAGGTGACGTTGCCCAACGAGTTGGCATGGCTGCCGATCTCGAAGTTGGTCGGGCTGTCGCCGTACAGGATGCGATCCTGGTTGGCGTCGTGCCAGGTGTTCTTCTGGCCCGCCGACGCTGCCGAGTAGAGGATGCCGTTGACGCGCTGGCCGGCGTCCGAGCCGTGGCCCGTGGGGGCCGAGGCGGACGGGATGGACAGCAGGGCCTTGATAATCTCGTCACGCTGCGTGCGCTGGCCCCACATGGTGAGCGCCGGGCGGGCCTCTGCCATCGGGTCGAACGAGGACTTCTGGATTTGGTTCTTCTTGAACGCCACCGCGTTGCGAGCCCAGTCGGTCCACATGCGGAATCCGTAGCTGTCCATCTCCTCCTCGGCATCCACCAGTGAGCCGGAGCCGACGCCGGCACCGGAGAGGCAGTTGACGAGCGGGATGTTGACCTGATCGCCACCTTCCTTGTTCTCGAAGTAGAGACGGATGATGGCGCTTTCGCCCTTGCCCATGTAGGGCGAGAAGCGATTCTTGCGCAGGTAGTCAAAGAGCACCTGCTTGCGGAATTTGATCTCCGCATTGTTGGCATGGGTCGTGGAGACGCCGGCCATGACGGTAAGCCTTTCCTATGGTGCGGCCGGCCCCTCAGTGGGTGCTAGCGGCGCGCGATGGCTGCATCGAAAAGCTCGGCCTCGCTCAGGTGCTCGATGCCTGCCCCGTCGCTTGCGGCGGCGGCGCCCGGCATGGTGCGCAGTGAGGGAGGGAGCTGGATGTTGACGTTGGGACGGGCGGCGGGCTGTCCCGGCTGCTGCCCTTGCGGGGCCGGCTGGCGGGACGCCTGTGCCTTGGCGCGCTCAAGAGCCTTGGCGAGGTACACGGGGTCGCTCAGCGCGTCTTCAAGCAGCTTCTGCTTGTAGGTGCTGGGGTCGGTCCCGATCTCGCGCAGGGTCTCCTGCTCGCGGTGCCACGCGACAATCGTACCGCCGGGGTCGGCGGCATTGAACACGCGCGCGGCTACGGCCTTGTCGCCACCTTCGACGGCGGCGGTGAAAGCCTCGTAGGCTTTGGGGAACACGTCGGAATGGCGAAGATTGGCGAGCGCGAGGTTCTGTTCGAGCCTCATGGTGCGCAACTGCTTGCCGAACGTTTCCGCCTGGGCGGCCAACCGCTGCTCCACATCGCCGACAAAGCGATCTGGGTCGTCGAACAGGTTGACGGGCTCTTGCTTGGGGGCCTTCAACGCCTCGATCTGCTTCTGCAGCTCCGACATCTGGTGCTGTGTCTGCGCAAGGCGTTCACGCGCGGCGCGGGTTTCAGCCTCGGTGGCGGCTTTCGCCTTCGCCTCGGTCTGCTCCCGGATTTCCCGCACGCGCCACGCCGGTATCCACCCATCGCGGTCCTCCTTCACGGGAGGTGCCGCGCCTTCTGCCGGTGGCGTTACAGCCGTCGGAGGCTGCTCGGCCGTGGCCGGCGATGGCTGCGTGGCTGGCGTGTCAACGGCATCGCCCGGCTTGGGCGCAAAGCGCCCGTGCTCGTCGCGGGGCTGGCCGTCTGTCCCCAACGCTTCACTGTTGCCCGCGGGCTCCGGCGTACTCGTGGGTGCCGGTCCCGAAAGCACCTCGGCGAACAACTCGTCCTCGGTGCCAATAGTGTCCTGTTCCTGGTCGGCCATAGCCTACCCGTCCTTTCGCTATCGCTGCGATCTGCGTGAGGCACCCTGTGTCGCCGGGCGCGTGGCGTTCCCCTTGTCGCCGGGGTCGCGTGTCATGCCGGAGGCGTGCTCCGCCACGTCGTGGTTTGCCGCTTTATCGCGCGCGGCCGGCGTTGTGCGGGATGACGGACCCGCGACCGGTCGCTGTATCGCCAGCGACGTGCGAAATCGTTAGAACGGCAGCGCCTGCTGCATCGGCTGCTGCGGCGGGCTCATCTGCGGCATCGGTGCGGGCGGCAGCCCAGGCATCGAGCCGACGCTAGGCTGCGGCGCCCCGTCCATCCCCGGCATTCCCCCCATGCCCAGCGGCGAGGCGGCAATCTTCTGCACCGCCGAAGCGGTAGCATTGAACGTATCCGCCTTGGCCTTGCCGGTCTTGGCGCGGGTTTCTTCCGTCTTCGCCTGCTCCTGCTCCAGGGCAATGCGCTTGGCCTGCTCGGCCATGGGATCGGGCTTCTGCGCCGCTTCCATGCGCTCGCGCAGCTTCTTCTTGATGTCGGAGCGGATGGGGAGCAGGTCGACCAGCACGTCGGGCGGGATCGGCATGCCGGCGGCGATGGCCGACTGCAGCGTCTCCAGGGCTTCCGCCATGGTGGTGACGACATCGCCCGACTCGTCGAGCTGGATATCGACATCGAGCGAGCCCAGCGCGTTGACCAGCGCCGGGCGGTTGTATTCGTCAACGCCGAGGCCGTTCAACTGGATGAACTGCACCAGACCTTCCGAGTCCGTGACCCTGATCCAGCGCTCCTGCTGCCAGTAGCGGGTGATGGCGTTCCACATCTTGCGGTAGACGCGGAACTTCCAGTTGCGGAAGGCGATCATGTAGGGGCCGAGTTCGGCCAAACCTGCCTGCTGCAGGAGCGCGATGGCGCGGCCCGACTTCGCCGCGTCGCCCTGCCCGAGCTGGGCGGCGTTGGGGCCGAACCGGTCGATATCCTGCTTGGCTTCCTGCAACAGCAAAAGCTGGCCCTGGAAGTCCTGCGTCTGGTCGTCGGCCTTGATGTCGCGGCCAAGTTCGCTGGCCGGCGAGAAGATCACCACGCCGTCGGCGCGCGCCCATTCGCGACGCGCGGTCTCAACGTCCTTGACCGCGCCTTCCTTCATCAAGAGCCGGCGCGAGTTGGAAATGTGCATCAGCCGCGAGGTGCGCTGGTTCACCTCGTCGCACGATGTCTTGAGGTTGCGCAGGAAGCCGTAGCGGTCGCCCTCGTGATCGATGCAGCCCGAGAACATCTCGAACTTGGGCGTCGTCTTGCCCTTCTCATCGACCCAGGGCGACGTGCCCTCGGCCAGCTTCACGCTGCCGATGTGGAAGCACCACATCCACTTGCCCTTGCACAGATACCAGTGATCGACGGCGCGGATGGTCTTGCGGCTGGAATTCGTCCACACGAACTCGCGGTCGCTGTCGATGGTGAACTCCGTCCCCGACGTGAACATGCCGTCGATCTCGGCGGCCTTGTCGGGGAACTTGTCCTTCAGCACGTCGATATCGACCCACTTCGAGGTGCCCATGAACAGGGCATCGGAGAAGTCGGGCTCATAGGAGCGCGGGTCGTAGAAGAACGTGTCGGGCTGCACCATGCCGAGCCCGATTTCCGGGTCGCCCTGGTCGCCCTGGATCAGGTCGAACTCCACCCCGCCGATGCCGTCGATGGCGCCGTGGCGGGCGCACTCGGGGGTGATGGCGTCCCACTTCTGCGCGCTCATCGCATAGCGCAGCGTCTCGGTGGCAAGGTCGGCCCCTTCGACGTGCTTGGGCGTGTTGGGGAAGGCTTTGGGGTCTTGCTTCAAGCGCTCCAGGAGGCCGACGATGGCGTTGACCTTGCGCGAGAACTCGGGCTTGGACGTGACCGGCTGGCCGCGGGCGCGGATGGTGTCGATCTGCTCCTTGGTCCACATGACGACGTGGTAATAGCGCCGGCTCTCCTTCTGCTCGTCGATCTCGTTCGACTTCTGGAAGGTGTAGTCCTGGAACTGGGTGCGCAGCCTGGGCAGCTCGTAATAGACCTCGCCGCCGGGCGCAGCGGCAGCCGGGCTCGCCTCCTGCGCATAGGTTTCGTCGGCGTAAGCCTGGTTCATATCGTCAAGATTCCGTTGTTCGACCGGCCACGGCTGCTGGCGTAGTCGGCGCGCTTTTTCTTCGTGTCGGCGGGCTTCGGCTTGTCGCCGGCCATGATGGTGTCGAGCAACTGGCCGACGAGGCCTAGCGCGTCAGCCTGGTCGTCGTGCTTGCCGGCCCAGCAGGACAGAAGCTCGGCGCGGAAGGCGGCGTACCAGGGCTCGTTGATGGGCACATAGAGCCCGTTCAGCGCCATGCGCCCGCGGATTGACTGCGCCCGCACCGCCTTGTCGCCCCGCGTAGGGAAGGCGCGGCGCGCCACGTAGGCTTCGCGCTCGCGCTGGCGGCGTTCCAGGAACGGGCCGATGCCAGCTTTGATCTGGCCTTGCTCCTCGGCCCACTCGATGGGCTTCCACTCTTTGACCAGATCGCAGAACGCCTCAATCCACCGGTCGGAGGACGTTTGCCCCCGCCACAGGTCGAGGACGTACATGCGGTCCTCGGGATCGACGCCGATCACGATGTGCACCGTGAAGTCGCCGCCGTCCGCCGTCACCGCGTAGTCCGAGGCGCCGTAGATGCGCAGCGTCTCGCGGGCCGGGACGACCTCGTAGGGCTTCAGCCACTCGGACTTGAAGTAATCGCCCTCCTCGGGCGCGGGGCGCTGCTGGTAGAGGGCAGACCACGTGCGAGCCGGCGTCGATCCCTTCAGCTCGGCGAGCTGGTCGCCGTACCCGTAGTCGCCGTCCGACCACAGCCACTCCCCTGGCGCGCGACCGAGGGGATCGTCGTCGCCCTCGGCCTCCGCCGGCAGGCGGATAACGTGCCACTCGCTGTGATTGAGGGCGCGGCCGGCCAGATCGTCCTCGTGCCAGCGCGTCTGGATCAGCACCTCGCGCGAGCCGGGGACCAGGCGGGTGCGGAAGTCGTTGACGTACCAATCCCAGATGCGGTCGCGGATGAGCTGGCTGTCGGCGTCCTGCCGGGAGCGGATCGGGTCGTCGATCAGCCCCACGTTGGCGCGGAAGCCCGCGATGCCGGTGCCGACGCCGGCTGCGTAGTATTCGCCGCCACTCGTCAGCGCCCAGCGCCCAGCGGCCTTATTGTCCTCGGCGAGCGCAATGCCGAGCGTCGCATGGTGCTCGGCGATGTAGTTGCGGATGCGCCGGCCCCACTTCTCGGCCAGCTCGGTGGTGTGCGAGGCCGCCAGCACATTCCACGCCGGGTGCGCCTGCATCAGCCAGGGGATGAAAAGAACGCTGGCGTAGGTGGACTTGGCCGAGCCGGGCGGCATGAACACCGCCAGGCGATGAATGTCGCCCCGTGCGACGGCTTCCAGGGCCTCGATCAGCAGCTTGTGGTGCTTGGCCGGCTCAAACCCGCAGAGGCGGGCGAACTCAGTTAAGCCGCGACGGATCGCTCGACGGCGCAGCAGCTCCTTCGCCGCGTCCGAGGGCAATACGTTCAAGCTCTGCATCTGACAGTCCGTTCACGTGCTCGTGGCGCGCGTTGATCTCGACCTTCTCGCCGTAGAGCTTCGGCAGGGCCTTGGCGAGCAGCCACTTGCGGGTGTCGATGCGCAGCCGGGCGCGTTGCACATGCTCGCCGTTGAAATTCCAGCCCGGATTGTCCGGGTCCGTGCGCTCCATCCAGTCGTTGGAGGAATCGTCGCATATGTCGATCAGCTCGTCGGCGAGGCGTTGGTAGCCGACTTCCCTGGCCCGCGCGTAGTTCGGAGAGAACGGGTGTTCCGGGTCGGCGGCCCACAGGCGCACGGCCCGCTCGTGCGGCATGCCGGGGCGCTTGCAGACGGCGTTGAGAGTCATTCCGCTGGCCAGCAGCTTGCAGATGGCTTTGCCGAGCGCCGGGGTGTAGGTGACGCGCTTCGCCCGGTGCTTTGTCTTGCTCACGCCATGCTCTCCTGGGGAAACAGACCGTCGACAATGGCTGTGAAGCGCGCATCAAGGGCGGCTTCCGCGGCGGCGTTAACGGGCCGCCCTTTCGCCGCCAGACGGACGGCGCGGTTGAGGAAGGCGTTGGCCTCCTGGTCGTAGAGGTAGGGCACCTGTGCCGTGCCGTGCGTGACCTTCGGGAGCGACCAGAAGCGCTCGATGTCCTGGCGGGTCTTCTCGCCTGTTTTGCTCACGACTTCCTCTTGCGCTTCCGCTTTGCCGGCTTCTTGTCGAGGAACGAGAGATCAAGGCCGGAGAGTGAGATCATGGCCATGGTGTTGTTCCGTTGGTTGTATCCGCGCCGCTGCGCTGGTGAGCCTCTTACCGGCTCTTGGGTTCCGACACCGCCGGCTGCGAATGCACGAGGCGCGGCTTCTTCTCGGCACCGGATGGGGTCTCCCCCTTCTTCAGCCACAAGAACAGCTTGTGCATGCCCTCGATGTTCACGTCGGCGGCGATCTCGGGGTTGGCGTAGAACTTGAAAATCATGGTGCGAAGGCCCCGGTCGCCCAGAGCGCGGGGTGCCCTACGCGGCTTGGCCTTTGTCTTGCGCGGCATCGACGCCTCCGAGCTGGCGGTATTCCACGGGCTGGCCGATCTGCTGGGAACGCTTGATGGCACGCTGCATGCCGGGCGAGATGCCCCGGTCGGTGTAGACCACACGGGCATCCGCCATGTCGCCCCAGGCAAAGCCGGCGATCATACCAAGCTCGCGCTCGTCGGGAGCGAGATCGTCGAGCACGCCAGGCTGGGCGTAGAGCAGGTGTGAGGCGAATGGCGCCTCGTTCCTGCGCAGGGCGTCGAGCAGGCATTCCCTAGCGTAAGCGGTGTTCGCCTCAACGTCGCCGGCTAGCGGGCTCTCAACGACTACCAGGCGCTTGGCGATCTGGCGCAGCATGTGCATCGGCAGCGGCCTTCAGCCTTTCCTCGATGGCGCGGATGAGTGCGAGGGCGACGGGATCGGGGTAGGGTGTATCCATCAGGCGACCATCCTCAGTTCCGGCCGACGCGGTGCCGGCCGGGAATTGCTCTGCCAGTTCACCCAATCGGCCTTGCGCTTGAGGCTGGTCTGCTGCGCCTCAAGGAATATCTGCCATTGGCAGACCACGCCGTATTTCGGGTTGACGAAGAACAGTGCTTGCGATGGGCGGCTGTAGGGAACACGCAGCCCAAGGCGGGCGTACTCGTCGTAGCCCTTCAACGTCCCGTTCACGATGACGGGGCACGCCTCCGACCTTGGGATAAAGGTGTGATAGTGGCAGCAAAGCATAGTATCGAAGTCGCGGCCGATCTGCTTTTCGCTGCGGCCGACCTTGAAGGTTCCGCGGGTGATCGGCCCTAGCGCCCCGATCTGGCCGTCCCCCCCGCCGACGCCGAGCCGGTCGCCGTGCGTCAGCAGGAACCGATGGCCTTGCACGGCAAAGAACGCATCCGTCTCGCCGGGGATCATGAACTGTATGCGCTTGTCGCCCTTGAAGTGGCGCTCTAGCTGGCAGTACAGGTTCCACTCGTAGTTCTGATAGACCGCGTTTTTCATGCGCGGCCGGTGCGTGTCGCGCGGGTGGTTGCCGACGACGCAGGGCACGAACACGCGGCCGAACTCGTCAGCCATGCGCTCCAGCGCCCATATGAGCGCTTCCTGCACGTCGAGCAGCGACTGCTGCACGGTGCGGTCGTTGGTGGCGCCCAGCTCCTCGTGAATGGCGCCGGTGATCATGTCGCCGCCGAGGCAAACCACGATGCCGGGGTACTGCGGGCGCACCATGTGGTGCTTGCAAAGCTCGATGGTCTTCTCGACCAGCGTGCGCACGCGCTTGAGGGCAATCGGCGTGTTGAACTCGTTGACGCCGCCGACCTGAATGCGGTTGACGACTTCGCCCATGTGCCAGTCCGACCAGACGACGACGGGCACGTTGTCGTTGACGTGCTTTTTCGACTTCTGCGTGAGCCAGCGCGGCGGGCTCGGCGTCATGGCGGCGAGGCTGTAGATTTCCTTGCGGATGCTTTCGGCGGTGTCGTTGTGGCGCTGGCACTGGGCCAGCTCGCGCTCGGCGAGCACGAGCTTGGTCTTCAGGCGCGCCACGTCATCGACGGTGCGGGTGGTGGCGGTGAGCCCGCGGCGCTTAGCCTCGTAGACGCTTTCGCGGAACCCGCTCGGCGCGCACCCCAGGGTGCGGGCGGCGGCGGCCTTGTTGCCCTTGTGCTCGGCTAAGAGCTTCAGGCGTTCGACAAGCTCGTGGTCGGTGAAGCGGGCGCGGCTGGGCATCGGCCCCCGTGGGGTTATGTTCCCGTTGAGTGGCTTGCGGGCGTTAACTGCCGAAATTCTCGGCAATTGTTCCTGATAGGGGTGTGGGTTCTGCCGGGCCGGAGCGATGGCGCGAACTCAGGAGCGGCGCGGCGGGCGCATGCCCCACCAGAACCGGCCGCCAGGGGGAAGGCAGCGGTTGCTGTCAGCGCACGGATTGCGGGCTACGACAGCCCGGCAGAACTGAGGTCAGATGATGATGCGGCGGAAGCCGCTGGAACACATGGGGCAGGTGCAGTGCACGATGGTGAGGCCGGCGCGATCCGTGAACCAGCGCCAGAACTTGGACAGCTTGTCCTCCCAGTGGCACCACAGACACTCGCTTTCGTCGGCACACAGGATTTCGTGCCGCACGTCAGCGCGTGTCACTGCCTGCATGATCTGTCCTGTAAGGAAGGGGCCGCCGCCCAACCGGTAAGCCCGCCCTGTAGGTCAATGGACCGATGATGGGTGATGGGGGCTGTTGGAGGCAGTGCGGCCGAAGCCTAAGGCGTTGATGCGATTCACAAATGCAAAGGGCCGGCACGTGGCCAGCCCCGACTAGGCAGAGTTGCTCTCGCACCCTAGCAAAAAGATGCTGCCCAACTTAAAGTGATTTGTCAACCCCGGCGGCGATCTATCCGGCGCCGCATGCAAAGATGCAGGGCAAGCCGTTCCAGGGATTCGCGCAGCACGGTCGCCCCCGCGGCGGGGAGCTGCGGCCCCTTGTAGGTGGTGCGCCACTGGCCGATGGCGGTTTCCGTCACCTCCTTGCTGTCGTCGATGATCGCCGGGATGACCAAGTGCATCAGGGCCGCGTTCAACTCCCACCGCCCGTCGGTGCACGGCACCCCGAAGGTGGCGAGGGTGGCAAGCTTCAGCTCATCCCCGGCCGCCATCTGCTGCTGGCTGACCTGTGACCGCTGCGAAGCGGGCGCCGCCTGCACGAAATCGCCATACGCCGCCACGCCGCGGCTCGGCCCGACGTACTTCCAGAACAGATCGCGGTAGTGGCTGGAAGCCTTGTACAAATCCTCGTCGAGCTTGCCGGCGTTGTACATGCGGTCGATGAGGCAGACGTGCCACTCGCGCTTTTCGATTGCCTCGCCAGTACGCAGGTTGCGGGCGGTCACCACCTCGTCGATCTCGCGCTTGGCCGAGGCCAGCGCGTCTTCCGTCCCGCCCGGAACGCCCCGCGCCAGGCGACGGCGGGCGTCGAAGGCCCGTGCCAGGGCGTCGAGGGCGGCGTTGGGGCCATGCTGGGTGTCGTAGGTCTGGGTCTGGCGCTGGCGCTTGGCGTGGTCGATGGTGGCGAGGAAGCGGTCGAGTTCTGCGTCCTCGCGGGCCTGCTGCCGCTGCCGTGCCGTGGTCCCGAGCATGTGCGCCACCCTGGTTGGAAGTTCCGCCAGCACCCTTACTGGCTGATTTGGGTGGGGCTGCTCAAGGGTTGACGCCTTCAGTCTATCGAGACTGAAGGCTGCGCCGCACAAGGCCATAGCGACGGGCAAGATTGCTTTCCTCGTCGCCGACCTCGATCCATTTCTCGGCCGGCGCGACGATGCACCTGACCGTTATGGTCCCCCATTCGGGGTCGGACTCGATAACCTCCTGCCGATCATCCCCGTCCCTCGTTACGATGTCGCCAACCCTGAAGGGCTCTTTGTCGTCGTCTTCACCGACGGGGCATCGCATCTATCTTCCCTCTCATCGAGACTGAAGGCTGCGCTAGAAAGGAAACTCTCGCTCAACGTCGTCGTCATAGTAGCCGTACACATAGGTCGCGCAGAACAGCCATTCCCAGAACCACTCCGGTCGGGCGCCGTCATCACACCTGTCCGAAACCCAACACCAGAGCCGATAGCGGAGCGCAAATACTCGGTCGCTTTCGGGGGACACCCACCGGCTGAATTGCTTAGCCATCTTCCCCTCCTCTTCATCGCTGCGCTGCGCGCTTATATTGGTCCGCAATGCAACGTGACAGTTCGTACTCATGGTCACGCCCACGCTTGTAGAAGCTCACTAGCGCCGTTTCAATGTCGTCCGCGAGAGGCTTCCAGTTGAATCCTGGCGGAGTGCGGAATTTGGCGATTAGCTCGGCCGTCTGACGGGCCGTCATTGTCTCTGACATCTTCTCTTCCCTTCATCCCCGGCAGGGGATAGCCGAGACGCCTATGCGTCGAAGGCGTCAACACTATAATTATTTCCCGTCGCCCCGCTGAGTAGCGGGGTTGTTTGTGTCAGTCGGCATGCTTCAACAAAAGCGCGACGATGCGTGCCGTCAATCGGTCTCGGCTTAGGGAGCCCTGCCGCAAGTCCTCGAAAACCTCATCTGCGATCTGCTCCGCAATCGCCACGGCCTCGGCGGGTTCCATGTTCGTGGCCCCTATTTGACGACCCGAAGGTCGGTGAAGTTGAACAGGAAGCCGCACGTCGGGCACTTCTGCGGCTCGGTGCGCGCTTCCCATGTGTGCATCGTCTGGCACTGTGGACAGATGCAAGCGGTCATGTCGCCGCCCGGCTTCCCCCAATCAATACCGATGAACCGCATGGCGGGGCCTTTGCGTCTGTGTTGCTCAGTAGCCTGATTGATAGCGTTTATACACGCGCCGCCACTCGCGCTCCGCAGGCGAGAAGTACCAAGCTAAGAACGCCCGCCACCAACGGTATCTAGCTCGCAAGCGCATGAGTGGCCTTTGTTTCAGTCATCGTCGCCGTAGAAATACACGGCGCACTCGTCGTCGGACGTCGCGCCAAGAAACACCTTGGCCGTGCAGTTTGAGTTACGCCACGTCTCCGCTTTCAGGTGCTCATAGCCGACGCCAGCGAGGTAGCGAATGGCGGCAACCTCGTTGTCGAAATATTGCTTATCCGTGTTCATGTCGTGCTCCTTTCGGGCCTTTATTGTGCTGTGGCGACGAGCGCCGTTTCGGTTCCGTTTTCAACGACGGGCTGGAAGCGTCCCCAGTGGTACGCCCACTCGGATTCGGTGCCGTCGCTCCAGACGATTGACGGGTTGAGAAGTTCCTCTAGCCGAACTCCGTATCCTTGGATGTGCGGCTCGGTATGGATCGAACGCACGGTGTAGGTCTGACCCTCAACCACGCGGAGCGGCGTCGCGAAAGCGTCTCGCACAGGCGAGCCATCGACGCAGACGACCTTCTGTCCAACCTTGAGCATCATCGGGCCTTATGTGGACAGATCGGCGGCTGCTCTGCGCAGCCCCGTCAGCTTCATTTCCAAGTCGTCTAGAATAGCGATCACAGCGCGGTCGTAGTCGCACTCGTTTGGCTTAGCGAGTGCACGGACACGGGCGCGCATGGCGTTGGTTGAGCGCAGCTTACCCGGCTCGTGACAGGGCTCAAGCTCGGCGCGCTCGGCATCCTCCTGCGCGCAGGTTTCGCGCCATGCTTTGCGGAACTTCTCATACGGCGGCTCTGCGTACGAAGCCCCGCACATATCGCAAACTTCGCCCGGCTGGATGTGGCACTCGCCACACGGTTCCTTACCCATTTGCGGCCTCGATGTCCGGAAACGCCGGGGAGATGTACCCCGGCTGAAGCCAATTCAGGACGTACTCTAGGTCCGATGCCTCGCGACGGTGGTCCTCAGTGATTTCGCCATCGGAGAAGCCGCCGTGGTCCTCGTCTGCCTCATAGACCGTGTGCGAGTGCGCAAGGTCTTCTAAGACTTGGTGCTCTAGGAGCACGCGGCGGATGCGCTCGTAATCAATGCTCATTGTTCCCGACCCCCGTGCCAGCCATCCGGCCCCATGCGCGCGGCAAGCTCGCGGCCCTCGGCGGTGAGGTAGTAGTCGCCATCTTGGCCCGCCACATATCCCGCTTCGATCAACTCGCGCTTGCCTTCCTTCGACACAAGATCGCCAGCCCAAACGAGGCCGCTCGGCGCGCGGCGAAACTGATCCATCTGCGCCCATGCGTGGCTGCTCAGCCAAATCTTGCCGCCGTGGTGTGGATCGGTTGGCGCGTTGTCGTAGCTGTATGTCATGGCCGTAAACTCATCTCAGATGCACCTCAATGACGAGGTTCGGATGCCTCGTATCGACCGTTATCGCGTGGACGCGGTGATCATGCTCATCCTCGAAGTCGATGAGCAGTTCCTGTATCTTCGTTTCCAGCTCTTCTAGTGTCATGGGATTTTTCCCCCGTGGCGTTCCGCTACGCAGGACAGTGCCTGGCGCCGAGTGCGCGCCACGCCCACGCAAGCACCGTCTGCATCGTTAGACTGCCAGCGCCCTGGGCTCGTCCGACAGACAGAGCCGATGTACTTCTCACCGCGCCAACACAGCCATGCCGCGACTGATCCGTCAGGGTCGTAAGCAGCCTCGTATTCCATACTCTAACCCTCAGAGGTTCGGATGCGCGCCGCCAGTTCGTCGGCTGTTTCGCAAGCATATTCTTTGTGCGTCCGGCCATCGCGGGCGTAGTCATCCGCGAGCTTGGCGCACCGATCACGCTCTAGCATGGTGGCTTCGAACATGAGCCCACCGATGAAGGCGCGCTGTTCGTCGGTGAAATCTGCGAGCTTCATAGCGTCCATGCCCCTCAGAGGTTGCCGAGGACTTCGCCGGTCTCTTCATCGAGAACTTCGATGAAGCAGCGGCCCGAGCCCTTGGGGTCGACGTTGATGCGGTAGCTGCCAGCGTCCCAGCCGATCACAACCTTTTCAGCCGCCTCAACCGAGTTGAAGATCTTGTAAGCGCTGTTGGCGATCTTGAGGGTGGCGACCAGCATGTCCGTGTCTCCTGTCCAGTGATTTGAACATAGCAACGCTTGACAGCGATGTCAACAAAGGGTATCCACAAATCTGCACTTTTTGATTTGCGGAATGCACCATGACAGGCGGCTATGGTCAGAAAGCCACGTTTAGTTTCCGACGACTTCAAAGGTCGCCTGATCGGCTATGCGCGCGTCTCGACAGCAGACCAAGACGTGGCCATGCAAGTGTCGGCGCTGAAGCGTGCCGGCGTCATGGACGACAACCTTTGGTCCGAGCAAGTCAGCGGCGTGAAGGCCAAGAGACCGCAGCGCGACCTAGCGATGCTCGACGCTCGCGAGGGCGACGTGTTCATTGTGTACAAGCTCGACCGGCTCGGCAGATCGTTTCGGGAGCTTCTAGACATGGTGCATGATCTAGAGGCGCGCGGCATCGGGTTTCGCTCGCTAACTGAGGGCTTCGACACGACTAAGCCGGCCGGCAAGTTCATGTTCCACATGCTCGGCGCCCTGGCGGAATTTGAACGTGGGCTGATTGCTGAGCGCACCCGCGACGGCATGGCAGAAGCGAAAGAGCGTGGCGTACAAGTCGGCAAGCCGCAGTGGTTTACCGCTGAGCGCCGCAAGGAATTTGAGCGCCGGTTCCCCAAGGAAAGTGTGCAGCAGATCGCTGACGATTGGGGCAAGTCGGCCAACATGATTAGAAGCGCATACAAGAAAGCGGCGCTGGCCAAGCTACGCCGCAGACCCAGACGATAAGGAGC
>Ga0172380_10002077_pt1 | contig 32486 bp, 29 predicted proteins | sample Leawe162metaG_FD_119747 | JGI IMG/M metagenome (GOLD analysis project Ga0172380, IMG submission 119747) | Leachate microbial communities from a municipal landfill in Southern Ontario, Canada - Leachate well 162 metaG | ecosystem: Engineered > Solid waste > Landfill > Unclassified | place... | reverse complement strand
GGAAGCGATTTTTTCCACCGGATAATATGTATCAGAAGTGATTTCCCCCTTGCCATCAATCGCTTCGCCCAAAGGATTGACTACGCGTCCCACCATCATGTCGCCCACCGGCACGGACAAGATGCGGCCAGTCGATTTCACGCTGTCGCCTTCTTTGATGCCTTCATATTTCCCCAAAATCATGGCTCCCACCGCGCCTTCTTCCAAGTTCAAGGCCACACCATACACGCCTCCTGGGAATTCCAACATCTCAGAAGCCATGGCGTCGGACAATCCGGAAATCTTGGCCACGCCATCCCCCACTTCAACCACAGTTCCGACTTTCTCCGTCGCCGCCACCGCCTCAAAATTTTCAATTTGTTTCTTCAGTTGCGAAATGATGTAATCTTTGCTCATAAAATTTATTTATAGTTACAAGTTTATAAAGTTTTTAAAGTTTATAAAGTAATCTCTCGCTTTACGAACTTTATGGACTTTACGAACTATTTTAATGGTTCAGAATATTCCTCAAATCATCAATCTTTTTCACCACACTCGCATCCAGCATCTCATCCCCTACTTGCAAAATTATTCCTCCCTTAATATCTTTCCTAACAATATTTTTCAAAATCACTTTCTTCGCGTCATATTTTTTAGCCACAAATTTTTCCACTTCCTGCAATGTTTTTTCGTCCAGCAATTTTACACTCGTCACGGTCGCTTCAACTATTCCGTTTTTGGCATCATAAATCGCAGAAAATTTCTCCATGATCTTGCCCGCCAGTTTCATCTGATTATTCTTTTTTAGCACTTTCAAAAAATTCGCCACAAAACCATCAATCTCCGATTGTTTTTTCTCTCTCGTCACTTCATAGAGAGATTTCGCGTATTGTGTGGCTGTAATTTTCATGGTTTATAATTTTTTGATGACTAATGACTGATGACCGATGACTTTTTTGTTATTTAATCGCTTTCTCAATCAACTCCCTATCTTTCTCGGAGTCCAACTTCTCTCCAATAATCTTCTCCGTGGCCGCCATCACTAAATTGGCAATTTCGGATTTCGCTTCCGCCAGAATCTTATTCTTCTCTTGCTCGATCTGCTTCTGCGCTATTTCCACCATCCTCTGAGTTTGATCCTTGGCTACAATCACAATCTCTTCCGCTTGTTTCACTGCTGTATCTTCCGAACGTTTCACAATTTCTTTGGCTTGATTCCGCGCTTCGTCCAGAATGCCTTTTTCACGCGCCGCGATCTCTTCCAACTTCTTGCCCGAAGCTTCCGCGTCTTTCATACCTTTCTCGATTTTCTTCGTGCGATCATCCAGCATTTTCAGCACTGGACCATAAGCGAATTTATATAACACGAACAGCAGGATCAAAAAGTTAATGATCTGCGCGATTAACAATTTTGCATTGATGCCTAAGCTATTTAACAGTTCCATAAAATTATTTTTAAATTTATATATGCCCCAATCGTGGACACCCGATGTCCATTAGGGACATCGGGTGTCCCTAACTATATAAGACAATTTTACTTTTAGTTACCCATTCTAACCCCGATAAACATCGGGGTTATTTCGAAAACTAAATAAACTTAATAATGAGTGACATGACCAAGGCATAAATCGCCACGGCTTCCGCGAAAGCAATCGCCAAAATCATATTAGCCTGGATCTTCGGAGTCGCTTCGGGATTTCGTCCGATCGATTCCATGGCTTTTGACGCCAAGATTCCAATACCGATACCAGGGCCGATCGCACCGAAGCCGATCGCGATAGCTGCTGCTATATTCTTTGATGCTTCTACATCCATACATTTATTGCGTGCATCATCTTTGCTTTCTCTCTTTCGGGAGCAAAAATAATGTGCGCTTTTAAAAAAATTAATTATTACGCCGTCGCATTGCTAAACAATTTAACAATATGACCATTTAACAATTTATTTTAATGATCGTGCGCCGTCACTGCCATTTTCAGAAAAACCAGAGTGAGCATGGCAAAAACCAAGGCCTGCACGAATCCGACAAACACTTCCAAAAACAAAAACGGCAATGGAACGAAATAGGGCACCAGGTTCAGCATCACGATCAAAAGCACTTCGCCGGCGAAAACATTGCCGAACAACCGGAAGGAAAAAGAAATGATCTTGGCCACTTCGCTGATGAGTTCCAAGACGCCTACGAAAGTGCCGATGAAATAGGGTTTTTTGAAAGGGTTGACCAGAAATTTTTTGCCATAGCGGATAAGACCAATAGCGGAAATGCCCATAAAATTGGCGGCGAAAACGGCAATCAAAGAAAGGGCTAATGTCGTATTGAGATCCGCCGAACCGCTGCGGATGAACGGCGTAATAATGGACTTGCCTTCCTTCACTTCATGTAAACCCACTGTGCCCGCGCCCGGCAGAAGCCCCATCCAATTGGAAATGATGATGAAGATGAAAATGGTCATCACTAATGGGAAAAACTGGCGCGTTTCTTTTTTGTTTTGTGTCACGCTGTGCACCAGCTCGAAAAAATATTCAATGATAGCTTCAAACAGGTTCTGGAAACCGCGTGGGATGAGTTTGGTATTTTTTTGGACAAAAAAAGAAATGCCAATGATGATGGCGCTGACGACGAGAGTCATGATAAGCGAATTGGTGAACGGAAAGCTTCCGAGATGGAAAATCGTTTCCGGCACGAGAGAAATCTCCATTATTTTTGATCCATTATATCGATTGTTTTTTTATACACCATGTACGAGGAACTGATGATGGCCGTCACTACGCCAATGAGAAGCAGGAGTGGCGACGTGCCCAATTGCTTATCCAAGAATCGGCCGCCGAGCGTCAGAGCTACCAATGGAATGGCGATCAGATATCCCAATTCCCAAGCCAGTGCCATAACGGAAAAAGTTTTTCTATTCTCATCTTTAGCTATTTCTTCTTTCCTGCTGTTTTTTCCCAAATCATTTTCCATTATTTTGTTTTTATCACAGCCAAATCAGGCTCGTCAAGGTACATCTAATTGTCTATCAAAAAGAAAAAAAAGTCAATAATTGGAATTTTTTATGCCAAACGGAAAAAATCGACGGCATTTTGGGAAGTGCTTTCATCCACTTTTTCAGAAGTTATGCCCTTGATTTCCGCGATTTTATCGCATACATATTTCACATACGCCGGCTCATTCCGTTTCCCGCGATGCGGCACTGGCGCCAGATATGGGCAATCGGTTTCCAACATAATTTTCTCGAGCGGAACGATTTTCACCACCTCCAAAATTTCCGCACCGGATTTGGCATAAGTCAGATTGCCATTGAAAGAGAAGAAGACATTTTCGCGCGCCATCACTTTCTTGGCAAAATCCAGCCGCCCACCGAAACTATGAAAAACCACGAAGGGGAATTCACCCCCTCCCCTGTACTCAGGAATGGTTGAGGTGGCCACATTTCCCCCTCCCCTGTACCCAGGGGAGGTGCCCCGTAATCGGGGCGGAGGGGTTGTTAGCGTTGACTCAGGAGAGGGCTGGGGTGAGGTTCCGAAAAATTCCTCCAAAATCTCCAACACATCCTCATACGCTTCGCCCATTTCCCGATATTTTTCGCCCGCCGGCGCCCGCTCGCCTCGACAATGGATGACTACCGGCAATTTTAATTTTTTCGCCAGTTCGAGCTGAAAGACAAAACCTTCTTTCTGGAACTCTTTCTGCGCCAACGTAATTTCTTCGCCATCATGCGAATGGTATTCCAAACCGATTTCCCCGATGGCCACTACTTTTTCCGCTCGCGCCAATTCCTCTAATTTATTCTTATGTTCTTCACTCCAGCTCCCATGTTTCATGAAATATTCCGGATGCAATCCGACCACGGCAAAAATATTGTCGGATTTTTTGGCCACTGCCACCGCTCGCTCCGAACTACCCAGCCCAGCCCCAATAGTAATAATCTTTTCCACGCCACCAGAAAAAGCCCGCGCAATCACATCTTCGCGATCCGCGCCAAATTGATGGTCATCAATATGGGCATGCGTGTCAATCATTATTTTATCCTCAAAAACAACGGCTCAACTTTTTTCGTTTCCAAAGCCGTTTTTATTTTGGCAGCAGTTTCCGGCATGAAAGGGTCCAGCACTTCTGCAATAAAATATAACTCAGAAAATAATTTACCCATAACTTCCCTAAATTTTATTTCATCAGTTTTTTTTAGATCCCACGGCTTATTATCATCTATAAATTTATTGCTTTTTCTTACTAAATGATCCCATATTCTATCAACTGCCTTATCTAGCCATAGACTCTCCATAAACCCCTTGTTCCATATCAAATGATCATATTCACTCCTTACTAATTCAATTTCAAATCCTTCACAAAGCTTTACTACTCTCGAAACCAAATTTCCCAATCCGTTAGCAAGGTCTGAATTATACTTTTCCACCATCCTCTCCATCGTCACGTCCACATCATCGCCAAATGTTCCGGCACTAAGGAGCAGATAACGCGTACCATCGGTGCCAAATTTTTCCAGCATATCATCAATGCTGATGACATTCCCCACAGTCTTGCTCATTTTTTTCCCGCCTGACAAGATGTGCCCATGGGTGAAAAGCATTCTAGGGAGTGCTATTCCCAAATGTATTAGGATTGCTGGCCAAATGGTAGCATGTACACGAAGGATATCTTTCCCGATCAGATTCACATCCACCGGCCACTGCGCCGGTAATTTTTTTTCATCGCCGTCCCAGCCCAAGCCGGTCAAGTAATTCAAAAAGGCATCCACCCAGACATAAGTCGTGTGTGACGCGTCGAACGGCAACGGCACTCCCCATGCCACATTCTTTCTTGAAATGGAAACATCATTCAATGTCTGGCCTTTCAAAAACGATACGATTTCGTTCTTATATTTCTCCGGCGCAATCTGAAATTCATTCTTTTCAATCTTGGCCAAAAGCTCCGCTTGAATGTCTGTCATCTTAAGCATATAACTTTCTTCTTTGGTAAACTCCGGCACTGTGCCATGATCTGGACATTTGCCGGAAACCAAATCACCTTCATTCTTGAATTGCTCGCAACCGACGCAATATAGCCCTTCATATGTGCCTTTGTAAATCGCGCCCTTGTCCAAAAGTGTTTGCAGCACTTTTTGCACCGCTGTCTTATGCGCCGCGTCCGTTGTGCGGATGAAATTAGTGTTTTCGATGTTCAATTTTTTCCAAAGTGCTTGGAAAATTTCCGCAATGCCGTCCACAAATTCTTGTGGCTGCTTATTCTGCACTTCGGCCGCCTTTTGAATCTTCATGCCGTGTTCATCCATACCAGTCAGAAAGAAAACTTCTTCGCCTTGCAACTTATGGAAGCGCGTCAAAACATCTGCCGCCACGGTCGTATAAGCGTGCCCAATGTGCGGCGCCGCGTTGGCATAATAAATGGGTGTGGTGATGTAGAATTTCGTGTCTTTCATAAGTTTCTTAAGTGACTTAAGTTTCTTAATTATTATTATCTCTTTGTTTCTCTCGATACTCTACTCTTTTATTATACAAATTTTCCGTAAATCCACCCTCTTTCATATGTTTTTCTTCCAACGATTTTACCTGATGGCTCAATAAATAGGTTGCCTGATGACAAAGCGTCAAAAGCCAGTTAGCGGCTCTCTCTCGATCTTTCGGCAACTCGACTGTTTTCAAAATTTCTTCATTTCTTGTCTCTGCTAGATATTTTATCAGCTTTGCGCTTTCTTGGCGAAATTTTTGCGTTCTTTGATCACTTTTATCCCATTTTTGAAGCTTATTTTGCCTCAAAAAATCTTCCAAATCGCCCGTCAATTCTTCAAGGGAGCCCTTGGATGTCCCAGAAAGCTTTATGGCAATTTTGAGTGAGGTGCCCATATCGTCAGACCCTTCAACAATATTCTGCTTCCCACTCCTAGCCGCGCCGGTCATCTGTTCTTTCAATTTCCAACTCTTTATCCATCTATTGCAAAACTCAACCGTATGATCATAAATAACTACCGAAAACCAAAAAGTATATAGTTTTTTATAAGGTTGCATTTTCTAAGATACTTAAGAAACTTAAGCTACTTATAAGAAATTATCACAATTTCACCTTTTATTTTATTTGGATTTTCTTTGAAATAAGTCAACACATCATCCACATTCCCCCGTACAATCTCTTCAAACATCTTTGTCAGTTCGCGACCGAGGATGACATTTTTCTCCGGCGCCAGCGATTTCAAAAGTTCCAAATTTTTCATGAGTCGGTGCGGCGATTCCAGATAGATGACCGGGAAACGAAAAGCCATCACTTCTTTGAAAAAAGTTTCGCGGCCTTTTTTGTGCGGCGGAAAACCCAAGAAAACAAAGCGTGTCAGATCAATGCCGGCCACACTGATAAGGGTCGTGAGAGAAGACGCGCCCGGCACAGGAATGGCCACGATACCGGCGGCGACTGCGGCCGCGACTAACTGATTGCCGGGGTCAGATATACCCGGCGTACCGGCGTCCGTGATGAGCGCCACATTTTTCCCACTCGTAATTTCTGTAATAATTTTTTCAGTTTTCGGCACCGGCTTAGTCGCTCCGCCACTGCGCACGTTCTGATAGAATGACATAGTCGCAGTCGTTATTCCATAATGTTCCAAAAGTTTCCGGCTAGTGCGCGTGTCTTCGCACACAATCAAATCAACCTTTTTCAAGATCTCGACCGCCCGGTGTGTAATGTCGCCCAGATTCCCGATCGGGGTCGCGACAATATATAATATGCCTGTTTCCATAATTTTTTCTATAGTTATTCTTTGTCCATCAGATCGGAAATGAAAAGACTGATAGCTGTCGCTGCCGGCACGGAAATGATAGCTCCAAGCGCTCCGGCCAGATTGAAACCGATCAAAATAGCAGCAATAGTCGCCACCGGATTCAAGCCCACCGCCTTTTTCATGATTTGCGGCACAACCACATGCGCTTCAAATTGTTGAGCGATGGTATAGATGACCAGTGCCAAAAGCCCGGTGACCGGGGAAACTAAAAATCCCAAAATCACGCCTGGCACAGCGGCGACGATCGGTCCGACATAGGGCACGATTTCCAAGATTCCGGCCAAGATCGCCAAGACCAAAGCATACGGAATGCCGATCAGCGAAAGCCCGATGTAATCTAGTGCGAAAATTATGACCATCAATACTAATTGTCCGGCCATCCACTTGCCGATCTTATCCTTGATCCGATCAGTCAGATTGGCGGCATAGGCTTTCTTTTTCTGTGGCGTGATGGAAACGACAAACTTTTTGATCCCATCTTCAGTCATCACCATATAGAAGGCCATGGAAAAAACCACGATTGTGGAAATTAAACCGGAAAAGACCCCGATAGTCTTGGAAAAGATATTATTAGCCACATCAGTCAGGCTGTTCCCGAACTCACTAATGACCTTCCCGACTGCCACGTTGATATTGTCCGTACTGAAAAAACCATCATTAAGATTGAACTCAGCCCCGGTGGATTTCAAATATTGTCCGGAGTGGCTGGAGAAATCCCGCATCTGCGATCCCAGTGGCGGGATAAGGAAAGAGATGACCAGCGCAATTATCGAAAACAAAAGGAGATAGATTAAAAGCGCCCCGGCTGAACGCGGGATATTTTTTTTCTGCAAAAAATTGACCGCCGGATCAATGGCTGCCGCGATGATGACTGCGATGAAAAGCAGAAGGACGATGTCTTTCACCAGATACAAAAACCACAGAGCCAAGATGATTAGAACGGTTTTTATAACGATGCCGGCTGAGATATCGATTGTTTGTTTAGGCATAAAATTGGAAGTCTATTTCAATTTAAGCAGTTTTTTTAGTTCTGCGCCACCCTTATGCGGACCGATGATGGCCAGATTCAATTTTTTGTCTTGAAAAATATCCTTAGCCACCCGTAAAACATCCTTCGGTGTGACGCGGTCGATCAACACGAATTTTTCTTCCAAGGTCAGGACCTTTTCCCGTTCAACTTCTTGCCCCGCAAAAAACATGGCCACCGCGTCGGAGGCTTCCATACCCATGACCGACTTGCCTTTGATGAAGTCCTTGGCTTTTTGCAATTCTTTTCCGTCTACCGGTTCGCTGGCAATACGCGCGTATTCTCTCAAGATGGTTTCAACCGCCAACTTCAGATTCTTGTGCTCCACCCCGACTTGCGTCGCCAGATATCCCGTGTCGGCATAGGCTTCCACCCCGGTCCGGACATAATAGGCCAGCCCGCGCTTCTCACGCACTTCGATGAAGAGCCGACTGGACATATTGGCGCCCAAAATCGTCGCCAAAAGCGAAAGCGCGTAGCGATCCCTATGATCACTTTTATACGCCCGCACGCCGAGGATAAAATGTGTCTGATCAGTCTTCTTGAAACGCACTCTGAGCTGTGAAACTTTTTGCGCTTCCTTAACTTTGGTGATTTTTGTGTCTTTCTTCTTTTCCATCACTGAAAAATTCCGCCTGATCTGCGCCAAAACTTTTTTCTCATCAAACTTTCCGGCCACGCAGACGACCGTGTCGTTGGCCATATAGTGCCGAGTGATGTAATCCAGAAAATCTTTCCGACGGAAAGACGCCACGGTCTTTTTCGAACCGGCGATATCGCGCCCGAGAGAGCTCTTGGGATAGAGCAACTGCTCGAAGATATTTTCGACACTGCGCATCGGCATGTCTTCATACATATTGATCTCCTGAATGATGGTGCCGCTTTCTTTTTTGATTTCCGCTTCTTCAAATTTGGAATGCAAATAGATATCCGCGATGACATCGATGATTTTTTCCATATGACGCGCGTCGGCCTTAGCATAATAGGCGGTCGTATCTTTAGAAGTGAAGGCATTGAAGTCTCCTCCAATCTCATCCAGCTCCGTCGAAATATCCAAAGTCGTCGGCCGCTTCTGGGTCCCCTTGAACAGCATATGTTCGATGAAGTGCGAGAGCCCCGCTTCTCGGTCAGTTTCATAGCGGCTCCCCACCCCGATCATCGCCACCACCGTCGCCGTCTCGGTCCCTACCATCGGCGCGGTGATGATGCGCAGACCGTTTTTCAATGTTGTTTTTTTATAGTTCATAAATTTTTGAATATTTATTTCTTAAATAATCGATAAAATATTGGCTGCTCAGTTTTTCACCCGTCACTTTTTCCACCAGTTTTTCAGCTGAAAACATCTTGCCGTGGATATGGATATTTTTGCGGAGCCAATTCAACAGATGTTCGAAGTGTCCTTTTTTAATTTCTTTTTCTAAATTTATAATTTCCTTTTCAGCGGTAGCATAAAATTGAGAGGCATATAGGTTTCCCAAAGTGTATGTTGGAAAATAGCCGATCATCCCGCCTGACCAATGCACATCCTGCAAAACTCCCAGTGCATCACTTGGCACTTTGAGGCCGAAATATTCCTTGAACTTGTCGTTCCAGATACGCGGCAGATCTTCTACTGCGATAACACCCTCGATCAAGTCCTTCTCGATCTCGAAACGCAAGATGATATGCAGATTATATGTCACCTCGTCCGCTTCCGTGCGGATGAATGACGGCTTGACGCTATTTATGGTCTTGTAGAAATCACTGAATTTTATCTTCCCGAAAGGCTGCGGAAACTCTTTTTGCATCTTTGGATAGAAATATTTCCAGAAATTTTCACCGCGCCCCATGACATTCTCCCACATCCTTGATTGTGATTCGTGGATACCGAGCGAGATCGATTCTCCCAGCGGCGTACCGAACCTCTCCAGCGGCAGCCCTTGCTCATACAAAGAGTGTCCTGTCTCATGGATCGTACTGTTGATCGAATAAAATATGTTGTCTTTTTTGTAGCGCGTCGTCATCCTGACGTCGACCGGATTGATGAAAATCGTGAACGGATGAGTGCTTTCGTCCAGCCGGCCGGCCGCGAAATCAAAGCCGAGTTTTTCCATCATGGATCTGTTGAACCTGATTTGTTTTTCAATCGGAAAATCACCCTTCAAAATATTCTCTTTTATCCTGACTTTGGATTTTTTTATCTTAGCCAAGAACGGCACCAAAAAACCCTTCAGCTCGGAAAAAATCATCTCAATGTCTTCTGTATTCAAATATGGTTCATATGTGTCCAGAAGCGCGTCATAAGGCGATTTTTTGTAACCGACCAACTGCGCTTCTTTCCTTTTAAGTTCCACTATCTTCTTGAGTTCCGGCAGGAAAATTTTGAAATCGTTCTTTTTCCTGGCTTCGCCCCAGATCGTTTGCGCTCTAGCGGTGGTTTCAGCCAACTCTTTCACGAAACTGAGCGGCAATTTTTTCTCACGCGAAAATTCACGCCAGATTTCCCGCACGATGCAACTGTCTTCATCATTCAATTTCCCGGCCGCCCATTTCTGCTTGAGCTGCCTGAGCAATCTTTCGAATTTAGGAGACGTGAACTTATCGTGCAGTTCGCCTGCCAGATTGCCAATGATTTTTGAACGGATTTCACTTCCTTTAACAGGCATATTCACCTCCTGATCCCAATGCAAAATACCGATAGCCGAACTGAAATAATAGATGTCCAGCAATTCTTGCTTGAATTTTTCCATCAAATTTCGCTCCATACAAATCTTATCTTAATCGGATTATCTTAAAAATAAATTTATGTCTTATTTCCAGAACGAGAAGCGCGGCCTCTCGTTCTAGTCGATTCGTGACCATCACCTATTCTGAGCCATGATAATGAAAGATGGGAAATCATCATCACACTCTGGGGATGTAAGTTCCGGCCTGCCTTTCAATGCTTCGTCTATTTCTTCATCAGTCATTTCGGAGATTTTATCTTTGCAATTAGCAAAAACTCCACTTTCATCCAAAATATCAGTTCTGCCAATAATCTCCTTCCCTGTCGATCTTTCCATAGATTCGATAAACGGTGTTTGTCTGCACATAAATGCCTCCTTGGTTGATGGGAATAATTTTTGAGAATTATGATAAATTCTCCCTTAAATAAATTTCCAATTCTTCTATCTTAATCCTCTCTTGTTTCATTGTATCACGTTCCCGCACTGTCACCGCTTGGTCGTTCAGGGTTTCAAAATCGACAGTCACACAAAAAGGCGTGCCGATTTCGTCTTGACGGCGGTATCGTTTGCCGATCGATTGCGTTTCGTCGTATTCCGCCATGAAACTTTCTCTCAACTCTTCATAAATCTTTTTCGCCGGTACAGATAATTCTTCTTTTTTGGAAAGTGGTAAAACAGCCACTTTAACAGGAGCTAGTCGCTTGTCCAATTTCAAAACCACGCGTGTGTCCTCACCGACTGTTTCTTCTTGGTAAGCTTGATCCAAAAACATCAAGACTAAGCGGTTCAAGCCCACGGAAGTTTCCATGATGTGTGGCACAAATCGCTCGCCAGTTTTTTCGTCAAAATAACTCAAGTCCACGCCCGAGAATTTGGAGTGCTGCGACAAGTCCCAATCGCCGCGCGCGTGGATGCCCTCCACCTCTTTGAAGCCGCCTAATGATTTGAAATTATATTCAATGTCAAACGCTTCCGACGCATAGTGCGCCAACTTTTCATGTTTATACCAACGGATCTCGCTTTCCTTGATGCCAAATTCCAGGTACCAGCTCCAACGCGTTTTTTTCCAATCTTCATATTTATCTTTCATCACGCTCGGATGCAGGAAATATTGCATTTCCATCTGCTCGAACTCGCGCGTCCGGAAAATGAATTGGCGCGCCACGATTTCATTCCTGAAAGCCTTGCCCACCTGCGCGATGCCAAATGGCAGCTTCACGTGCAAAGAATCCACTGTGTTCTTATATTCCAAATATATTCCGCCGCACGTTTCCGGCCGCAGATAGACTACGTTTTCTTCTTTCAGTTCATCGGTCGGCGAACCGATATTGGATTTGACCATCAGCGAAAATATTTTCGCTTCCGTCAGATCAGTCGAACCACAAGCCGCACACTTCAATTTTTTCTCAGCGCGCAATTTGTCCAAATGCGCATTAAGTTCTTCTAGGGGTGCTTTATCGGCACTGATACCGAATTCTTCCAAAATATGATCAGCGCGAAAACGAGATTTACATTTCTTGCAATCTACTTGCGGATCATTGAAACCACCTACATGCCCCGACGCCACCCACGTTTTCGGATGCATAAAAATGGCACTGTCGAGCCCGACCACGTCGCTTCGCAGCTGCACCATATGTTTCCACCACGCATCACGGATGTTGTTCTTGAGCAAAGTGCCATAATGCCCATAGTCATAAATGGCGGCAAATCCGCCATAGATTTCGCTCGACGGGAAAACAAATCCTCGCCGCTTGCAAAGAGAGGTCATCTTTTCCATCATGTTATTCTCTTGACTTTTCTTGTCTTTTACGTTATCATTTTTTGATATCATAACATTGATATTAGTTGAATTAAAGCTGTTCTTATTCAAAATATTTCACTACAAGGAGATAGCCATGAAGGAAAATTATGCTCTCATAACAGAACCGGATACACAAAACAAGGACATCATTGAGAAGACTGGAGGATATGCCGTAGTAATTCGCCCAGGCCGAAGCTTGAGAGAAAGAGCTACTGTTTTTTCACAAAAATCTGAAATAATACAAACATTATCAGATGCAGGGATTCCGGTTCCTTCCAATGAAGTTGATTTACCAACAGAGATATGTCCGTTTACCTTTAACACCTATTATAAGGTAACCGAATTTCTGGCAGAACATCGCCTCATTATCGGCTATGATCATATAGACAGTATTGGTGAATAGCCTACCCGACCTCCCCAAAGTCTTGCCAAACATACACTCTATGCCTTGCGCAAGGCTTTTTTATTTTCAAAAAAACAAAAAGCTCGTCCCAAACACACAAAAAAATTCGCATGTTCAGGACGAGCTTCAACTTGTTATGTAACAAGGTAAGTAATTAATTAATTAATTACTTACATAAAGTCCGCGGTTCCACCTGAATTCTCTCTGCCAAAAGCAGAGAACTCTTTTAAAAATTTCTAATCTCGGGAGCCAAACCCCAAGAGCACTTCTTTTATATCACGCGCCGGAAGTTTTGTCAAAAAGGCTGCTTGGTATATAATGCAGATAGTTATGAAATTTTTCAAACTGGTTTTATGGAATCATACGATGTCATCATAATCGGGGCAGGTCCGGCGGGCCTCACTGCCGCGAAAATTCTCGGCGACGCCGGGAAGTCTGTTTTGCTCTTGGAAAAAAATCACGAAATCGGACCCAAGATCTGTGCCGGCGGACTCACCCCGAAAAGCATCCGCTATCTCAATCTTCCGGAGGAAGTCATCGATTATAAATACAAGGAAATAGTTTTCAACGCTTCTCACTGCAATTCACGCATCACGTTTGATGAGGTTTTTTTCTACACCGTCGACCGGAAAAGATTGGGCCAATGGCAATTGGAAAAGATCAATCGTAATTTCGTCGACATACGGACTGACGCGCATGTCACCAAGATTGAAAAAAAATTCATCATTACCAATGATCACCAAAAGATCGGCTTTGACCATCTCATCGGCGCCGATGGTTCAAATTCCATCGTTCGGCGCTTCCTCAAGAAAAAGACTCTTCTGGCAGGAGTGGCCATCCAATACAAGATTCCTTTGGGGAAATTTTCCGACTTTGAAGTTTTTTTCGATTCCAAATTTTTCAGCGCTTGGTATTCCTGGATCTTCCCCCACAAGGATCACATCTCCATCGGCTACGGTTACCCGCAAAAAGCATATGATCCGATCCGCGCCCAGAAAAAATTCGAGAGATGGGCGAAAGAGAAGAATATCGATCTCAAAAGCGCGAAGCGCGAAGCTTTTCTCATCAATTGTGATTATCGAGGTTGGAAATTCGGCAACATCTTCCTCGCTGGCGACGCGGCCGGCCTCGCTGACAGTTTCACCGGCGAGGGCATCTATCAAGCGCTCGTCTCCGGAGAAGACATCGCCAGAACGATCCTCGACAAGAACCATAGAGCGAAAAAGACTCGCGCGGCTCTCTGGGACAAGCGTCTGCATGAAGCCATAGTGGGCGTTGTCATCATCTCTTGGCCCATCCGGAACATTTTTTTCAACCTTATCACCCTTGCCACTCGCGTTAGGATCTTCGGCCGCACCTTAATCAGGATCCTGACTTAGTCACAAGTCAGTTTTTTCGGCGGAGCAGCGTCATTTCCGACAAGACCTGATCAAATTGCACAAAAAATCGGTTCTCGTGCCCGCCGTGGATTTCGAGAACTTTTTCCAGTTTGCAGTTCAATGCTTTCTTGATCTTGACTTTCAAATTTCCGTCGGGCGTGACTGCCTCAATGGCGTCCCGCGCATACATTTCATTATGCGAAAAAATAATATTGAAAACTTTTCCGTCAATTTTTTTCTTCCCTTCCACGACACCGCAAAATTTATACGGCGTTCCGCTCAGCTTGCCAGAGAAATTATGTTCCGGTTCCGCACCGAGCAAAAAACCTTTGGTATATCCTCTATTCACCAGATTGTCCAATTCCTTTTGCTGCGCCCTGATCACCTGCGGCAGATTACTTTTGCCAAGTGCCGCTATTATTTTGCGATACGCCCGCGTCACCACCGCCACATAGTAGGCGCTCTTGGCCCGTCCCTCGATCTTGAAACTTGTCACGCCCGCCTCCGCCAGATCCTGGATGTGCGCCGATAGGTTCAGATCCTTGCTATTGAAAAAATATGTCCCCTGCTGATTCTCCTCCAGATCCATCTCAAATTTACCCTTATCATCAACAACGCTCATTCTAAGCAGATCACTTTCAACCGATGACTGATGACTATTGACTGTTTTGTATTTCCACCTGCACGGTTGCGTGCAATCCCCCAAGTTCGCGCTCTTGCCGCTCATCCACTTTGACAAGATGCAACGTCCGGAATAGCTCATGCACATCGCGCCGTGGATGAAATATTCCAATTCCATCTTCGGGACAGCTTTTTTGATCTCACGGATTTCAGAAAGCGTGACTTCGCGGGCCAACACGATCCGTTTCACGCCGACAGTCTGCCAGAATTTCACCGCTTCGATATTAGTCACATTGGCTTGCGTGGACAGATGGATGTCGACCGCCGGCAGATATTTTTTCACCAAATTTATGATGCCGGGATCACTCACGATCACTCCATCGATCTTCAAGTCTCTTAAAAATTTCAAATGTGCGGCTATCCTTTCCAAATGAGCATTATGGGCATAGATGTTGAGCGTGATATATATTTTCTTCTTCCGTTTCTGCGCGTACTCCGCTGCGGCTCGCAATGATTCTTCATCGAACTTATTGATGCGCACCCGCAGCGAAAAATCCGGCACGCCGCAATAGACCGCGTCCGCACCATAGGCAAAGGCGTATTTCAGCTTTTCCAGATTGCCCGCCGGTGCCAACAATTCGAATTTTAATTTTTTTTCATCATTTTCATCCATAAACTTTACTTTACCACTCTATCCGTTTTATCTTTTTTCAAAAAAATAGTCAATCTGCCTATTTCATTATCCTCTATTTTTAAGATATAATAAAGGTATGAGATTTTTTGAAACATTCAACCAGCCAAAAAACACCCGTCGGATAGAGCGCCCAAAAAACGTTCCTGTTCAAAATGACTCGGAAAAAGGAACCTCGGAAAATGCTTTTGATCGGCGAGGTATTATGAAGATAGCCGGCGGAACATTGCTTGCCGCCGTGGCCGCGAAGTTACTTGAGAAACCGCTTATTGAAAAATTTATACGGGGGAAAGATTTTTCCGACGGTGCGGCTGAAGATACGGATCGGCTTCGGACCGAATATAGGGAGGCTGATCGGAAAGCACAGCTGGAAAAAGCCAAAAGATACATCGACATCGACTCCTCCGACAATGAAGTTATCGGAAAAACTTTCCGCGAACAGATAGAAAAACGGAGGCGCATAACTCTGGATAAGACGACTCGCTCCGCTATTTTCCATCAGTGGCAAAAAGAGCACACCCCCGGCAGTTTCAATTATCAGCAAGGCATCGTGCAAGGACTGGAAAGGATGGCCCCATGGATGGATGATATAACAAAAATCTTTCAACATTATGGCGTGCCGGAAAAATTCATCTACCTCGCCATTGCAGAATCATATTTCCAAACGAAAAATGTTTCCGAAGCGGGCGCCGTCGGGCCTTATCAAATAGTAGAAAGTACCGCTAGGCTGAAAAAATTCAACCTCAAAGTCGATGACAAATACGATGAACGCCTTGATCCATTGAAGAGTGCCGAGCTCTGTGCGGCCCATCTGGCAGATAACCACAAACGTTTTGGCGAAAAAGACGATAATTGGGATCTTTCACTCTTAGCCTATAACGGAGGCTATGTCGATGAATTTCTCAAGTCGCTCAGCAAGAAAGAACTCTCCCTGCCGGAGAAGGAAATTTCCATCCGCCAGACCCACTATCTGGAAAAGGGAAAGACTCTTTATGCCGTCGCCGATCATTTCAAGACTTCTCTGCCGCTCCTTTACAGGGCCAATGCTGATCCTAAAATAAGTTATCCGGCCTGGTTGGAAAATATGAAAAATATCCGTCCGGGCAACATCAAAATTCCTCAGGAAAGAAAATTTTCTCTGGAAGATTTTTATCACTGGCTAGAGGAAACCATAAATGCCAAGATCCAGAGCGAATTGGACAATGATTCCTACACCATAAAAAAAGGCGACACGCTGAAAGAGATTGCCAAAAAATTTGCCATTGATCCAGACCTTTTGAAATCACTCAATCCTCCTCTCAATTACAGACCCATAAAAGCCGGCAAAACATTACATATTCCGAAAACCTACAAGAGCAACAGTGCCTATCTCCTAGAGATACTCAGCGGTTTCAAGGAAAATATCAACTACCCCGGAAAATTCCATGCTTTTTACAGAATCATCCAAGATAATCATTTGGTGCCTTCGGTGGAAAATTTCAAACCGGTTTTCTCCAAGATCGAACTCGACCGGAAGATCAGCCTTTTCGGCTTATCCAGAGAGAAAAAAATAAGCCTCTCTGACTTAGAAAGGCTCAATCCGGCCATCAAGGATTCTTACTATCTTATTCTACCGCGTGGAACCGAATTGCGAGTGCTGAACCGCTAGCACTTGACACAGACAGACAAGCAAGATGAGAAATGGAATTCCATGAACATATTCCCTTCTTAGAAAGCGCTCCGGATGCTTCTTTGGCGATCATTATTTTTTTTCATAGATAAAAATTTTTCCGGGATTATCCGTATCGATTATTTTTAGCGGCTCCCAATCGGGCAGTCTGAAACAATAGGAAATTATTTTGGCTCCGCTTTTCAGCTCTCTTTCGAATTTCGGCGCGAGCTTCCGCATAGCCTTGGGAGTCAGAAAACAGCATACAACATCCGCTTGGCTCAGGTCAACCTTATACATATTTTTCAGTCGTATTTCCGCCGGCACCCGACTCAAGGATAAATTCATTCTTGATATCAAAAATAGTATCGGGGAAAGCTCCAGCCCCACGGAATCTAAGTTGAATTCCTTGGCAGCCACAATCACGTTTCTTCCCGTACCACAACCCAAATCATAAAATTTCCGACCTTTTTTGACTTCACAAAATTCAAGCGCCTGTCTGATCGAACTTTTAGGCGTAAAAAGGATAGGCGCGCCAACATGAAAAGCGTACACAGTTGGAACGACCAGTGCCAGAACAATAATAATCATCAGTATGGATCCGATCATATTTTCCTCAAGCCTTCCATCAACTTCATATAAAATTTCAAATTATGCGCGGCCGCCAGCCGCATTCCAAGAGGATCTCTGGAAACGAACAGGTGATGCAGATAAGCCCGCGTATGATTCTGACAAAGTTCACAATCACAATCCTCGGAAATAGGCGAAAAATCTTCCGCAAATTTTCCATTATTGATATTTATTGTCTCATAAAATTCCGCATTCGCATTTTCTTTAGCATTGATATTTTCCGCCATAGGCGGATCGGTCTTTGGCTGAAATTTGAAATTACTTTTCCGCAGGAAAAGTCTTCCGTGTCTTCCTTCTCTCGTCGGAATGACACAATCAAACATATCCCAACCCAATGCGTGGCACCTCACGATATCTTCCGGCGTGCCCACGCCGAGCGCGAAACGCAAAGCGTCTTCAGGGATAAAATCCGCCGTTGCCCGCATGACCCCTTCCAGAAATCTTCCCTCGCTATCCACGTGCCGCGCCCCGAAACCATACCCGTCAAAACCGATCTTAACCAGTTCGGACGCGCAATGTTGCCGAAGATCCGGATGCTCTCCGCCCTGGATAACACCGAAAATGAGCGGCCGATCCGCTTCGCTGATTTTCCTTTTCTCGATCTGACGCGCATATTCAACCTTGCAACGCTTCGCCCACGCGATGGTCCGTTCCACGGCCGCTGAAATTTTTTCTTTGGAATAATCATTCGGCGGAGGATCGTCAAAAACCACCATCATATCCACTCCCAGATCGAACTGGATCTCAATGGATTTTTCCGGAGTAAGCGTATGTTTTTTGCCGCTGGAGGGATCACGGAAAACGACTTCGTCGTCCATAATCTTCCCCATCGCGGGATTCTTATGTATGAGTGAAAAAACTTGATAACCACCCGAGTCACTGAGTAGCGGATGTGACCAATGCATAAACTTATGCACCCCACCGGCCGCCCTGATAAGCTCCATTCCGGGATTCAAGAACAGATGATAAGTGTTGACCACCATCGGATCCACTCCGAGATTTTCCAGATCCTTTCCGCTGAGCGATTTAACGAAGCCGCGCGTCGCGTCAGGCATAAAAAACGGAGTTTTGATCTCTCCGCTTTTTGTCTTGATTTTGCCCATTCTTCCCGTTCCGCTTTTTCCTGTTATTTCAAACATCAGATTGTAACTTATCTCAATTAGAAACTCGGCCTCCGCCGGCCTTAGTCAGCGGCACATCCTCGGGAAGACTGGAGCTCTTGGTAGCGCTGGCGACCGACAGGTCATCTCTCGTAAAAAGGTCTTTGGCCGAAAAAGTGGAAATTCCTAAAAGCCCGACTTCTTTATTGAACTGATCGACTGACGGCTTTATCTTTATCTGGAAAGCCGCCTCCAAGGGATCATTCAGCACGCCAGTTCCGGCGTCTATCTTGCCTATATCCCAAACAATGGAATTGGTCCTTTCATTATAGTTTATCCGCGCATCGTCCGGAAAGAATTTTCCGGTCATCGTAGCATTGGTCGGCAAGATAGCTGAGACTTTCGCGTCGGAAATATCATTGGAAACATTGCGCACTTTCCAATGCATCGTATAGGTAGTTTCCTGTCCGACAATCGGCGGGATCGGTCCGGAATTGGAGATGGTCGAATCATTATAGAAACCCTTCGTCTCAAGGATCATCTTGCTGTTGAGCTTCATATCCATTTCATTGCTGGAAATTATCTTGTTCGTAGCGATAGGCGTCGGAACGTCCGGACTATCGATTTTGGCCAAGCTCACAATGACAAAATTTTTCTTATCCTTGCCGTCTAGCGGAATATTATTCTTAACATGGATGGAGAAATTGATCAACCCCCCGACCCCGGGGTTCAAAGTCTTAAAAGCCTCGATATCAGAAGCTTTCCAAGTAATCAGTTTGGTCGACGCATCGAATTTTCCGCCTTTGATATCCAGCGTGGAATAATCCAAAACCGGACTGTCCAATTTTTCGGTCACAATCACATCGCGCAACCCAATATTGCCGCTATTCTGATAGGCTATCTTGAATTGCAGATATTCCCCGGCGTTAGCGTTGAGTTGTTTTTGATCATTGACCGTCTGGGCGATGAGAAGCGGAGAAGCCGCCATTTTCGTGTCCATCGCTTCATCGTTATAACTCATAAATTCTCCCCCATCCATAACTCCGACAGAAACCCCAGCTGTTCTCGTCATTCCATTCACGCCTTCCAGTCTTCCATTTATACTTATCCGGCCGGACTCTCCAGGTCCCAGCGCGCCAAGCTGCCAGATATTGTTATCCTTTGTCGCCGCTGGCGAAGAAGAAACAAAAGTGAATCCTTCCGGATACGCCACCTTCACCTGCAAACCTTCCATCGTCTCACTGCCATCATTCTTGTATGTCACTGCATAATCTATGGCATTGCCACTGACAACATCTTGCTGTCCATGGATTTCCAAAGTGATTGGCGCCGGAATCACGCTCACGCCCAACTGCGCGTTGGCTTCGAATTGACCGGCAAAGGTGAATGGTTGATAGGAAAAATCCGTCTTGAGATAGATGAGAGCACCCTTGGGACTGTACGCTTTGCCGCTAAAAACAATCTTACCGGAAGAGCGCGGCATCACTATTCCAAGAGAATATATACCGGAAGTCGGCGTGTCAATCTTGAAATTCTTGTCGGGCTCGGGCCGAAAATTCTCCGGATAATGGATCTTAACAGTCGCGTTCTTCATATTGACCCAGTTGTTGTTCTTGTAAGTGATCTCGTATCTCACCAGCTGCCCGCTTTTGATCTGTTCCGGACCAGCAATGACCACTTGAGCGTTGCGCTTGTTGAAAGCCACCAGTCGGAATTCAAAAATTATGACCGCCGCCAAGATTATGGCCAATATAGAGCCTAGGATGATCAAGCCTTTTCCAATCACTCGCTTCTCCGACACTTGCAATCCGGCCTTTTTTTCCAGCCACAGGTCTTCCTCGCTATAAGCGCCCGTACTGATCTTGGAGGCACTTGGATCATATTCACTGATCGGATGCTCGGAAATATTCAGGGGCGGATCTTTTTTGTATAATTTTTTCCTGATATCAAAAAGAGACATATTGATTTTTATTTTTAATACTCTTATTATATCTGATTTTCCACCATCCATCAAACTTTTTGGGCTCCCTTGTAAGGACCCCTCACCCGACCCACTTGATCGTTCGATGCGCCACCAATTTCAAATTGCTCAATTTCTTTTCTTCCGCCCTTATTTTCCCCAGATTGGAAATCTTGTTCTCCAGAAACAGGCGGATGAATTTTATGCTTTCATCCGTTATCCGCATCCTTTCTGTCTCATTTTCCGCGCACCCGCGGCAGATAGTTCCGCCTCGTTCGGCACTGAAAAAATTTTCATTCGACCGGAGCGCCTGGCCGCAACTGACACATTTGCCCATCTCCAAGCCGTACCCTGCCAAATGGAAGAGTTTGAAGATGAAGCCGTACGTCAAGATATCTACTTTGGCAAGATCCTCTTCTTGTACATCCTCCATAGCTCGCAGATAGCCGAGCAACAAATCAAATATTTTTTCATCCTTTTCTTCTTGGGTGACCAGCCGGTCAAAGACGCCCACCACCCAAAAAACTTTTTCCAAGATATGGATTTTTTCTCTGACCGTCGCGAAAAAATCCGTCGGAATCACCCCGGTAATTTTTCCTCTGCCGCGCGAGCGCGCCACAAACACCTCTAGATGCGAAAGTGTTTCCAGATTGCCCGCCAGCTTGGCCTGCGGTTTCCGCACTCCGTGCGCCACCAAACGGATCTTGCCCGCTTCTCTGGTATAGAGCACATAGATCCGGTCAGTTTCCGCAATGTCATATTTGCCTAAAACAATAGCTTGATATTTATAGTCCATTTCTTTGAAAAAACCTCAAAAATCTTCCTCCCTATATCTTACCGCATATTGAATAAATATAAAATAAAGCCCAAGGAGGAAAAATATTCCTCCTTGGGCGGTATTGTTCAACATTCTAAACGTTATACCATCGCCGATGTCACAGCCGCCTTAAAATCAGTAATGCGTAATGGCTTAGATAGTAATTGGATAAAGGAAATAATAGCTTCTTCTCTCGGGATCCGTTGAAACAGTTCGCATTCAAAGTCCAAAAAGGTTCCGGATATCACTATTATCCGGGGATAATTACCATTGGAATTTTCATGGATGAAGCAAATGACATCTACCCCATTTTTCTTGGGCATTATATAGTCTGTTATAACTATGTCGAATTTTTTCTCTCTCAGAAGTTCAATGGCTTCCTCCCCATTTTGCGCTTTTTCCGGTGCATGCCCGATCCTATCCAAGACACGCGTTAATATTTCCATATTAGTCGCTTCATCTTCCGCCAATAAGATTTTTACGGTTTTCTTCTCAAATTCTCCATTTTTTTCCACTTTTCCCCTCCTCTCTTGTATTTTGAAAGTACTATTGTCTCTTCTATCGGCCGTAAATGATGTTTAAGTTAATCACGCTTTTCAAAAATTGTCAAAAAAAGACGAAGAAGCGGGATTAAGGCGTCCGATCTTATCCTGCAAAATTAGATTATTTTGCCATTATTTAGCCACATTCTCTGTGTTTTTGGTTTTCTCCAGTTCCAAAATTGCCCACATTTTATCCATCGCCAAAGCCAGAAAGGCCGTAGATGTCAACACGATAGAAAAAATCAAGAAAAACATAACCGCCCAAAAGGCCTGCTCCATAATTTCTGCTTTGTTTTTCGAGAACCGATTCAAAATTCCATACTGTCCCCCGTCCTGACCTCTTGTGGCAACGGTCTGCTCCGGCGTCGTACTTTTGGCCGACAAGACTTGCGGAACAATTTCACCATCTTTCCTCATCATATCCGAATGCTGCAAAGGAGAAAAATTCTTTCCCTCATCCGCCGTGCCGGCGAACGTCGCCCCGAACTCTTGCACGGCGATAATCGAAGTTTGTCCGTCAAGCTCTTGCGTTCCAACTGCCACGCCGATCTCTTGGAATCTGTCCTCTAAAATATTTTTGCGATGCGTCGGACTGGCCATCCAAGCCATTTGTTCATCTTCGGCCGTCTTGAAATTGATAGCTAGATTTTCTCCGGCAAAATGATAATCATAACCTTCTTTCTGAAACCAATACCACGGATTCACACCCGCGGGAGAAGTATGCGCGAAATATTTATTGGCTACCATATCAGCCAATTTGTCCTGAGCAATCTTTGTCAGCTTGGCGCTGACGGCCAAGCTATTAATCCCTTGGGACTCACGCGCCATATTCACATATCTTATAACATTGTCAGGCGTGATTTCGCTGGCGCTCACCGGTACAGCTAAAACTGTAAAAACGAATGTCAGAAAGACAGTTTGGACGGAATATTTAGTTTTTAGTGTTTGTTTGCGCATTTTTTTGTTCTGGTCAAAAAAAAGAAAAACGGGTCTTTTAACCCGTATTTTGGCTTTCCTCAGCCACTTACAATCTAATTATAGCATACTTTTGCCTCTGATGCAAGCGTTTTAATCATCGCCTAAAAAAGAAAAAAGTTTCCGCCGAGCATCCGGACGGAAACTTTTATAAAAATATTTTTTCGCATTTCAGTCTTCTTCCTGCTTTAGGGCAGCGTCCTCCCTATATATGTCTGCGATTGTTTTTTCCGGCGCCTCCTCGGATGCTGTAAGCTTATTTATCACCAAACCTAACACCAGAAGCGCTAAAATGATAATGATCACTATCGTAGAACCCGTCAGTTCTCCCATACTCCCTCCTCTCAAATGTGTTTACCTGACTTTTTAGGTTTGTCTATCTTCCGAGACATCCCCACGACACCTCCAATGATAACACAAGCAAGGATCACTCCGATAAAAAAATATCCCAACAATCCGCAATCAATGTTCTGGAACATACACCCTCCTTATCTTTTGATTGAGATTTTGATTTTTTCTCCGTCGATCTCAAATTCCTTTTCCAGATCATCTTCCGGAGAACCGCTCCTTTGGGAAAGAACTTCCTTGGCCAAGGTTTCCTTGGCGATGATCCGCCCCAATTCTTCATTCTCAAATATCTGTGGCATTCCACTGTAACCCACCGTGATGCGATTGTCAACTTCGTAACCCGCCTCTTTTCTCATCTGCTGGATGTGCCTCACGATTTCACGGGCTTGACCTTCCAACTTCAGTTCGGGCGTGATTTCAAAATTCAGACCGACCTTCGCCTCTTCGCTCCAAATAACATTTTCACCATCTTCAACCTCTTCAACAATTACAACCTCTTTCACATTCACTTCTTCTTTGATGATCTCCAGAAGTTCTTCGCTTAATCCATAGCTCGTAATTCTCAGTTCAGACAAAGGTTGGCGCACTTTGATGCCGCTCTTAGCGCGGAGTTGCAAGCCCACTGTGACAATGTCACGCACAGCTTGCATTTGTTCATTCACTTTCTCATCGATCAATTTTTCATCCGCCATCGGAAAATCCTGCAAATGCACAGAGTCACAAGAAACCCCCTCCCCTGTACGGAGGGGAGGGCTGGGGAGGGGTTGAGACTCTGTACGGAGGGGTTGAGAAACACCACTCAAATTTCTCCAAATCTCCTCCGCCACGAATGGTGTGAACGGCGCCATCACCTTTGACAGTTCCACCAAGACATAATACAGCGTCTGATAGGCCTCATTCTTGTCGCCATCATTCTCTGATTTCCAAAATCTTTTTCTTGAACGACGGATATACCAATTGGACAACTCATCAATAAAATCCATCATTGGCTTAGTAGCATTTGGCAAATCATAAGCCAGCATATTTTTATTTACTGTTTTAATGAGCGTATGTAATTTTGACACAATCCATTTATCCAATAAATTTGTAGCTTCTGGTTTTTGACCATTGGCTTGAGCTGACCAATCGTCCACATTGGCATACATCACAAAAAACCCATAGCTGTTCCAAAGTGTTCCAAGTTTCCGTTGGATGTCCGAGACGTCCTTATCAATCAAGGCAAAATCATCGCCGTTCAAAAGCGGCGAGCTTACCAATAAATAGCGCAGAGCATCAGCGCTATATTTATCCAGTAAAATATTTGGGTCAGTATAGTTGCCCAAGGACTTGCTCATCTTCTTTCCATCCGAACCAGCAATCGTGCCGGTTACAATCACATTTTCAAACGCAACTTTTCCAAAAAGGCCGACTGAAACGGCATGCAAATAATAGAACCACGCTCTCACTTGACCCACGTATTCAGAGATGAAATCTCCAGGGAAATTTTCTTCAAACTTTTCCTTGTTTTCAAAAGGATAATGGAATTGCGCGAATGGCATGGAACCGGATTCAAACCAGCAATCCATCACCTTTTCGATTCTTTTCATATTCACGCCGTCCAACTCAAATTCAATTTTATCCACATAAGGCAGATGATAATCATTGAGTTCTGTGCCGGAAAGTTCTTTGAGTTCCGCATAACTGCCAACGACTTTTTCAACAACTACTCCATCTTCTTTTGTGCCTCGCCAGACCGGAATGGGGGTGGCCCAAAACCTATCGCGGCTCAAATTCCAATCCGGCGCGGTTTCAACTGTATTTTTGAATCTCTTATCTTTGAAGTGAGTTGGAAACCAATTGATGTTTGTATTTTCTTCTAGCATTTGCGCCCTTTGCCCCTCGATGTCCATGAACCAACTCGGATGCGCCCGGTACATCAGCTTTGTCCCACAACGATGGCAATGTGGATATTCATGCTGAACATAATCAATTTTAAAAACCACGCCCTCCTCTTTTAATGTCTTAGCGATTTCCTTGTTAACCTCCCAAACATTTTTGCCGACCCATCTACCAAAAATATAGTTTCCATTTTCATCCGCTGACATAACCCAAGGAAAATTGTTATCCTTGCTCAACTCATAATCTTCTTCTCCATAAGCTGGAGATTCATGAGCAATTCCTGTCCCTTCTTCGTCATGAACAAAATTTGCATGCCAAACTTTAAATGAATTTTCTTTTCTAATTTCTATATCAAACAATGGCTCATATTCCTTTCCAACTAATTCCTTTCCGGCATAAGTAGCTATCTTCTCATAGCGGAGAGGTGCATGTTTTTCATCAGTCATAACCCTTTCAATCAAAGAATCAGCTATAATAAAAATTTCATCCCCATATTGAATCTCACTATATTTTATATTTTCATTAATGGCTATAGCGCTATTAGAAGGAAGTGTCCATGGTGTCGTGGTCCAAGCTAGTAAATATTTATTCTTTTCATTTTTTAATTTAAACTTCACATAAACCGACGGGTCAGTTACAACTTTGTAACTGTTATCCATCGCTACCTCCGCTTTAGAAATCGGAGTGGCACAGCGAGTGCAATACATCAACACTTTTTCTCCTTCATAGATTTTTCCTTTTTCATAAAGAGTCTTGAACGCCCACCAGACACTTTCCATATATTCTTTGTCCATGGTTTTGTAGGCATTTTTAAATTCCACCCAGCGCCCGATCCGCTCAATCGTATCTTCCCAGACACTGCCGCCCTGCACCATTTCAGCGTGACAAGTTTCGATATATTTTTCCAGCCCGATTTTTGGAATATCGCGTTTATCTTTGATGCCCAATTTCTTTTCCACTAGATTTTCCGCTGGCAAACCATGACAATCCCAACCCCAACGCCTTTCCACGCGCTTGCCTTTCATAGTCCAAAATCTCGGCACTACATCTTTCACGATTGAAGAAAGCAATGTTCCATAATGCGGCACACCAGTAATGAAAGGAGGCCCATCATAAAAAACGTAGGCATCTTTTTTGTCACGTTGCTCGACAGATTTTTTGAAAGTTCCATTCTCTCTCCAAAAACCAATCACCTCTTTTTCCATCTCTGAATACTTTTTCTTCAAATCCACTTTTTTAAACATAACGTAGAATTTTAAATTATTACAAAAAAATCCTCATGCAAAAAATATGCATAAGGACGAAATAATTTCGCGGTACCACCTTACTTCTCCCATCAGTCTAGCTGACAAGACTTCATTGCGGCTATTACGGGCCTTTATCCGCCGCTGAGGCGGAACCCGCTGAATTCTACTCTCCCCGAAGGGATTTCTTTTCAGAAGCATCGGGATGGATAGTCCCTCAAGCGCTTTTATACATAATTCATAAAACCATTGTCGAGCTCGTACACTGTTTCGAAACCGAGCATCCGCATAATTTCCAAGGCCGTTTTCGAACGAGCGCCACTCCTACAATATATCAGATAAACCACTTTTTTGTCCAATTTGTCCAGCTCCGTTCGGAAGTTCGGATCATACAGATTGATATTTTTTGCGCCGTCAATCGCTCCTTCGTGAAATTCTTCCGGCGTCCGCACATCAATCACCGAAAACTTCGCATCCCTTTTTTTTTCTTGGATCAGTTTTTTCGCTTCCTCATTGGAAACAGATTTAAACATATAAAAATATTATTTCAAACTTTTATACACTTCTAGCGTTTCACGAGCACACTTTTCCCAATTGAATTTCTCCACCTGTTTCAAGCCTTTGGCGCGCAATTCATCTTTGAGTTTTTCATCCGCCGCTAGGCGTTTCATCGCCTCCGCGATCTCTTCCATCTTCAAAGGATTCACGAGGATAGCCGCGTCCCCAGCTACCTCTGGGATAGAAGAAACGTTACTGACAATGGCCGGTGTCCCCGTCGCGAAAGCCTCGAGCACCGTCATGCCGAAACCTTCATAGAGCGACGGCATCACGAAGAAATCGGCGTTCTTGAAAAGCGGCACCAATTCGTCCCCGATGACATAACCAGTGAAAATGATATCTTTAGCCAAGCCCAAATCTTTCGCAATCTGGCGATATTCTTGCGCGAGCCAACCGTTCTTGCCGGACATTATGAGTTTATGATTGCATTTGCCATTTTCCTTGATGCTATCTTCTTTGAATTTTTTGAAAGCTTCGAAAAGCCGCGTGATGTTTTTGATCGGTTCGATCGTGCCGAGGAACAATATATATTTTTTGTCCTTGCCGATACCATATTTTTCCAAAACTTTTTCCCTGGACATTTTTGATTCCTCACTCATCCGTTTGTCGAATCCGCTATGGATGACTCTTATCATCTCTTCTTCGGTTTCAAAAATTTCCATAATGTCATTCTTGGTCGAATTTGAAACCGCAATGATCTTATCGGCATGACTGACCATGAGCGAAGTGGTTGTTTTGATCTTGGTACGCTTGAGCTGCGGAAAAACGTCCGGCACTTTGTAAGCGGCCAGATTGTGCACGGTCACCACCATCTTTCCTCGATAGCTCACCGGTATGCGGCTCATCGGAGACGTGGAATGCACCACATCCAGATGCTCCCCGACCAAAGTGGCCATGCCTAGGATTTCGTTATAGGCGCCGGGCAGATATTTCTTGTAATCGGAAAATGGGTAAAACTTTATCTTCACGTTCGGTTGCGCGAATTTTTTGATATCTTTCTCTCGCACACGGAAATCGAAGAATAAGACATATTCATTCTCTTTGTCGATCGCCAGAAGATGGCGGATCAATTGATAGGTATAGTGCCCCACGCCGATGGCATCGCCCTGCTCCGGATTTAAAATCGTACGCGCATCAATTCCAATTTTCATATTTTTTTCGCTAATTATTACATCCTGTCCGGCGAGCTGACGCCGATGAGTCTCAACACTTCTCTTAATACTATTTTCGTTGCCGCGATTAATTTCAACCTAGCCGCGGTCAGCTCCGGATCGTCCGCGTCGATGACTTTTAAGTCATTATAGAACGAATGGAACTTATCGGCCAGCCGGATGGCATAATAGGGCAATTTATGCACTTCGTATGACTGCGCTACTTCCGCCACTAAAGCCGGGAATTTATCCAATTCGCGCACAAGCAGCAATTCCTTTTCGTGGACAAGTTTGGTCAGATCAGCCTTTTCAGCATTTATTCCAAGGTCTGCCGCCTTGCCTAAGATACTACAGATACGGGCGTGCGCGTATTGCACGTGGAAGACCGGATTTTTTTCCGAATGTTCCTCCGCCAGACCCAGATCGAAATTCATATGCGTATCGGGCGAGTACATCAAAAAGAAAAACCTCGTCACATCATGTCCGACTTTTTCGATCAAATCATCGATATACACGACATTGCCGGCGCGCTTGCTCATCCTGACTTCTTTGCCATTCTTTACCAGCTTAACCAGTTGCACAATGATAAATCGCACTTGTTCTTTTTTAAAACCTAATGCCTGGGCAGCCGCGCGAAACCTATTGACATACCCATGATGATCTGCTCCCCAGATTTCAATCAAATTATCAAAATTCCTTTCTTTTTTATTTAAAAGATATCCGCAGTCGGAAGCAAAGTATGTTTTCTGCCTATTGCTTTTCTGTAATACTCGATCCTTATCATCCCCAAACTTCGTTGTTTTCAACCACAAGGCTCCCTCCTCTTCAAATGTCAATCCTTTTTCGTTTAAAATTTCAACTGCCTTATCTACATATCCACCAAAATTTTTAGCTCCCAAATCAATCGACTCGGATATCCAAGAGTCAAACTCTATTTTCATTTTTTCTTGGACAGTCTTTTTGATATATTCTTCAAGAATAATGTGAGTGGCCAAAACTCCTATAGCTATAGGATCTTTAGTTTTCGATTCCAATCGCTTATTCAATTCATCTATATATTCCCCGCCATAGACCGCTTCGGAATCTTTCAAAACACTATGACCCAACTTCACAACCTGCTCTCCTGCATCATTAACATAATACTCATTAGTCACTTCAAACCCTGATTTCTTCAAAATTTTTGAGACTGAATCGCCATAGAATCCACCCCGCCCGTTTCCCAGATGCAGCGGCCCCGTCGGATTAGCGGAAATAAATTCATTATTTATCTTTATCCCTTGGCCGATATTATTGTCACCGAATTTTTCCTGCTGCTCATTTATCTCCGCCACTTTGTCCTGCAGATATTTTTTGGAAAGATAAAAATTGAGATATCCAGGCGCCACCACTTCCACTTTATCAAAAATAGCCTTCGTCAATGACTGTTGACCGATGACCAATGACAATGCGTTAGCCACTTCCAACGGATTTTTCTTGGCTAAGCGCCCCAGACTCATCGCGACATTGGTCGTGAAATCGCCAAAAACTTCATTTTTCGGATAATCCACTGCGATTTCAAAAGTCTCAAAATCAGGCCAATTTTCTCGGTTTTTGAGTGTTTCGATAGTTTCCTTCAAAATTTTTTCAATTTCTTCTTTCATAGTTCCATTTTACCCTAAAAACCGCTTAAAATCAAGGATAAAACATTAAATCATTTTAGCATTTTGGTTTTTTGTTAACATGCTAAAATGTTAAGATGACTTTTGATTCTTTTAGTTGCTGATCATCATCCTATACATATCGATCGCATCTCGGACCGGACGGAAACTCCGCCGATGGATCTCGCAGGGCCCGAATTTTTTGAGCGCGTCCATATGGATCTTAGTACCATAGCCTTTGTGTTGCAAAAAATTGTACTGCGGATACTTGGAATGCGCTTCTCTCATCATCCGATCCCGCGTCACTTTGGCAATGATGGAGGCCGCCGCAATCGATTTCACAAAACCATCCCCGCCCACAATCGCCCGCTGTTCAATACTTAAATTCGGAATGATTTTATTTCCATCCACTAAGATTATTTTTTTGAAATTTTGAAATTTGAAATTTGGATTTGATTTGTCATTTGACATTTGGATTTTGGAATTTAGCGCAGCTATTGCGCTTTTCATCGCCAAGTACGTCGCTTCCAAAATGTTCACCCGATCGATCGTACTGTGATCGCAAATCCCCACCCCGACATAAAAATTATCTTGGATGAAATCATACAACGCCTCCCGCTGCTTCTCGGAAAGCTTCTTGGAATCTTTGATCAAGTTAATATTTTTAAAAAATTCCTGGTTGTTGGGATTTGATTGAATATTGAGTATTGGATATTGGATATTCCGCCAGGCGACAGCCGCAGCGGTTACGGGTCCGGCGAGCGGTCCTCTCCCCGCCTCATCGATCCCCACCACAAAATCATAGCCTTCTGCCAAAAAACTCCTTTCTTCCTTGAAAATTTCACCAGTTGACACATCTGCGGTTTTTTGAGATAATGAATTTTGTGTTTTCATAGTTCTTTCGTTTAATATTTCTATCTTATCACATAAGACGGAAATGAATATAGGCCTGTATACAAAAAAGAAACAAAAAAGATCTGGAACTATAGTCCGGTTCTTTTTTGTTATGGAGAAAACTCTGTGCTATACTACACCCATAATCATCCTGCCGCGTCCTTGGAGCAATCCGGATTTCGGAGGGTCATAAAATTATGCCTACCATTAATCCAAATTTGAGAACTGCTATTTTTTAGTGGTTTTTATTTTACTTCCAAATCCAAATTTCAAAATCTCAATGTCAAATCAAATCCCAAACCCAAATGACAAAAATTTTGACCTTTCGATTTTGAGCTTTATTTGACATTTGTAATTTGGATTTTGAAATTTAAAGCCAATTTAATTGAACCAACTCTATGTCTGTAAAATTCACTCACCTCCACGTCCACACTCACTATTCTCTCCTCGATGGCTTGGCTAAGATCGACGACATTCTTGATCGTGCCAAAGAGCTCGGGATGGATTCCTTGGCCATCACTGACCACGGCGTACTGTACGGCGCAGTGGAGTTCTACATCAAGGCCAAGGCGCGCGGCATCAAACCCATAATCGGTTGCGAAATGTATCTGACCGCCGGCGATTACAAAAGCAAGAACAATACTACCGAGGATCGAACGCGATATCACTTGATTTTGCTCGCCAAAAATGAAATCGGTTATAAAAATTTGATGAAACTCATCACTTTCGCCCATATCGACGGCTTCTATTACAAGCCGCGCATCAATAAAGAGCTCCTGCGAAAATATTCCGACGGCCTCATCGGGCTCAGCGCTTGCGTGGAAGGCGAAGTGCCATCCGCCGCCGTCAAAAGCGGTTTGGAAAAAGCCGAGAGACTGGCTTTGGAATATCAAGAAATTTTCGGGGTCGGCAACTTCTATTTGGAAATCCAACATCATCCCAAATATCCCAATCAAGCCATTGCCAATGAAGCGCTCATCAAACTTTCCAAAAAACTCGGCATTCCCTTGGTCGCCACCAACGACATCCACTATGTCAAAAAGGAGGATAATGAGATCCAGGATATTCTACTGTGCATCCAGACCAACCGCAAAGTAACCGAAACTAACCGGATGAACCTGATGGATTTCGAACTCTATCTCAAAAGTCCGGAGGAGATGGCCGAACATTTTGCACATATTCCCGAAGCGCTCGCCAATACGCAAGAAGTGGTCGCCAAGTGCAACGTGGAAATCAAATTGGGCGAAACTCAGCTGCCGCATTACGACGTGCCGGCGGGATTTGACGCGGAAACATATCTCTTGAAGATGACTGAGGAAGGCTTGCAAAAAAGATTCGGGGATGCCGTAACGGATATCCATAAAGAAAGGATGGCTTATGAGCTCGGCATCATACAGAAAACCGGTTTCGCTTCCTACTTCCTTATCGTAGCGGATTTCGTCAACTGGGCGAGAGCGCAAGGGATCGTGGTCGGTCCGGGACGCGGGAGCGCCGCCGGCAGTTTCGTGAGCTATCTCATCGGCATCACCGATATCGATCCGATCAAGTATGATTTGCTTTTTGAACGATTCTTGAATCCGGAAAGGATCTCAATGCCCGATGTGGATATGGATTTTGCCGATGACCGGCGCGACGAAGTTCTGGCCTATGTGCGGGAAAAATATGGCGACGATCACGTGGCCCAGATCATCACTTTCGGAACAATGGCCG
>Ga0172380_10002076_pt1 | contig 32497 bp, 42 predicted proteins | sample Leawe162metaG_FD_119747 | JGI IMG/M metagenome (GOLD analysis project Ga0172380, IMG submission 119747) | Leachate microbial communities from a municipal landfill in Southern Ontario, Canada - Leachate well 162 metaG | ecosystem: Engineered > Solid waste > Landfill > Unclassified | place... | reverse complement strand
TTCGTTTTTGTTGCATAAAATCGGAAATGTCATACAATCGTTGTCCTGTTGGGGTTCGGATTGTTTTGATTTTTCCATTTTTATCCCACGATCTTAAAGTGTTTGGATGAACGCCAAGTATCTCTACCGCCTTACGTGTATTAACAAAAGCCATTATTAGGTTCGCCTGTTAATGTATGTTATCTTATGTTAACATCTGTTAATGAATGTATCAACTGTTATTTCCCCATCTCAGCTAAAGCTTCTTCAAGCATTTTTTCTAAACTGTCTTCTGCGAACTCATGCAACCATTGCTCTGTTGAGCGCATAATGTTCACAGGTTTAATACCAGGGTGATCCCACTTTGATTTCGAATTAGGATTTTCAGACACCATTCTAAACATGACATATTGCCATGCAGGCTTACCGCGACCTTTAGATTGAGCCGCCATGGCGTTATCAAAGCTGCGATGACGATAGAACCCTTTCATAAAAGGATCCTCAGTCTGCAGTTGTTGCATTTCTCTTACTTTACCGGATGCCAGGTCAGCCTTCATTTTTGAAGGTCCAAATAAAGTATTTTTATTTGTAAATAAAGCCTCAAACTTCTCCTGATACATCTGACCTTTTTCGGTCTGAGGCTTATTGTTGCGTGACTTGCCAATCGGTATCGATGCGTATCTATAACCCTGCTTAGATACCTTAGCAGAACGCCCATTCAACAAGCCTTGTTTCATATTGAATGGATCAAGACCTGATTCAGCGGCATTGGCCAACCAGTTTTTAGGATCAATCTCAACAACCATAACTGTTCCATCAATTTTCATATTGATAGCCGACATATATGCATTGCGTGTTGAATTGAGCTTACGTGTGGCCTCGGTTTGAATGTGCTGACGGGTATAAATAGGAATAGAATCTGCCCAGTGTTGAGTTGTGTCCTCAATCACCTGGGCAACTTGTGCGATCTGATCTGCTAAATCCTTAAACTCCTTCAACTGGAGTTTCTCCTTCAATTCCATCATCGCGCTGGTCTAATTCACGTGACTGGTAAGGAGTTCTTTGAACACGGCAGCCACTCATATACATATCCATAAGCTCTAATACCCGGGCTTCTATTTGAGGACTGAGTTTAGGCGCTGAATGAGCTGCACTCATGATCTCGGCAATAAGATCATCGCCTGGAAGTTGGATTTCAAACACATCACTCATCGGTAAATCAAAATAATCTGGAACAAAACCACTTGGACCTAGGTTAGCATTTGCCCATTCTTGGTCATATGCATAATCATATTCTGAATTATCAATCAATTCGTCTTCAGATTTGTTTAGCTCTTCTGATTCAGCCATTTGTTTTTTAAGTTTAGAAAGTTCAGAGTGTTTAGACCACAGCGTTCTGGTGTTATCGGAAAGGATGCCAGACTTGTCAAGTTGGTCGTAATCCTCTTCATCGACGATACCATGCATAATGGCCTGCATCAGGTCTTCATCGGTGTTTTCCATGTCGCGCGTCGGCAGGTGGTCCAATATCTCAGGTCGGCTAGATTCCCACTGGCCGTGACTGACGTTATAGACACCCTGTGGCATTTCATAGAAAAGAATTTTCTTTTGGTCTGGCTTACGCTGACCGTCCTTGTCTTTTGAGTAACCAAAATAGATATGACAACCTAATACTTTTGGCCCATTTGACGTTTCAGGAGCTTCTTTAGATAGATCCGTATCAGAAGGCGAATGACCCATTGCACCAGCGATTGAAGCATTTTCATCCCCATTGATCATAGCTTGGAGTTCTTCGATTGTTGGCACGCGACCGTATTTGTGTTTAGCAACCTCTAGATAGGAGTTGATTTGTTTTTTAACATTCTTTTCGTCTTCAGCCGACTTATCTACTGGTTTTTGTTCTTCGTTCATATTGAGCCTCCGGTTGTGTTGTGTGATGCTGCATATGCAGGAAATGGAGGTAAAGCTCCAAAATCCATTATATTATTTTCTTTAATCAAAGTCGATGGCATAGCAACCAATAGTTGAGGAGCATATCTAGCTTCTCTTGGTAAACCACCCTGCCCTGTAGAGTTATCGGGTAAAACGCGTAAAGAATGAAGCATGGTTGTGACGACATATATTAAAGTCGTGTAATATGCACAAGTTAGGACGCGTGGCGTTGCGTTCATTCCACTGCTCTGCATCGTCGGCCTTAGTCCGCCCGGTATAAACTCGATCGTGCCGTCGGCGTTAATCTTGAAGTCGCGATTAACGTAGTATTCACGGTCTTCATCGGCTAAATACTCAACGCCGGTCACGCTATGGGCAAGCCTCATAGGTCCAGTTGGATTGTATTCGACTAACTGACGCTCTCTTGCGGTCAGGCTTGGCATAACAATTAGGTCATGCTCATTGCAGTAGACGGTTTTTGATTTTGTCTCAACGTCATCCAAATAAGAACCCGTGACGTTGAACAGAACTGATCCAACACCGTAGATACCTTGGATCTGAAGGCGGTCTTCAATTTTGAATGATTGTGGCACGATTCTCAAAGGTCGTGGATCATAGTAAAGGAAGTTGCGATGCGCTGCTTGGAGGTTGGGCATCGCCGGTGCATTAATAGTATTGCGAATTGGATTAAAGGCGCTTTTGTAGTGATAGGCTACAAACCCTTTAGTATTTAGAAGGCTCTCAACCTGGTCTAGGTTGAAGGAGGCGACTGGGGCTTGACTTGGTATGGGTCCAAGTGGCACTAGGCCTGAGGTTGAGTTTGTGTCGCTTAGAGGTGGTCTAATGGTCATTTGATTGCACTCCGACGTTTAGATAACCATTTTAACGCGCTGGAATAGTGACTTATTCCATGAATTTGTTAATTTCTATCAAATTTCTCAAATGTTCTATTTTGTGCTCTATAAGTGTCCGCGGAAAGGCAGGTAACACAAAAGAAAGATAGTTAATGTTTTCACCTGAAAAAACAATCGAATCTGGTTTTTGGAATACCCAATTCTTATCCCTTCCTAAGCCTTTGAGAGCTGGCGCGATTACTTTGCTGCACACCGTGCAAATTATTCGCCTATCTTTTTTATAAAATGAATGAGGCATACACCACGCTTCACCTTTTCTGTAGTCAGAAAGAGGTGTTGGGAAAAAAAAGTGGTTATTACAGATAATACAACCGTGCATAGAAACCCACTATTCTAAAAATTTGTTAATTTCGATCAAGTTTTTAAGATCGGTAATCTTAAGTGTGTAAATAATCGAATGGCCGTAGTCAAAAAAATCTACACTCTGATTATAATCACCATGGCACCACCCCTTGGGTTCACGGTAAGAAGAAGTTCTTTTTTCGAGGGCATTGTGTATAAATGTGTGTATAACTATGGCGCAACCATGGCAGATATAGTGTCCGACCTGATCTTCAGTAATCGATGCCCATGAGTATTTATACTCAAGACTATCAGACAGATCAAAAGTGAGAGATAAATCGGGAATCTGGTTGTTGCAAATTATACACTTATTGTCGGTCATACCCCCCCCATTCATTCTAAAAATTTGTTAATTTCTATCAAATTTCTTAAATGTTCTATTTTGTGCTCTATGGTTATGGTCCGAAAATGGGGTTTAATTAGGGGATTTAAAGACGCGTCATCACCCGAAAAAATAATCGAATCAGGATGTGATATTTTCCAAGTAGCGCCTCCCCAACGAATGTTTTTAAGAGTTGGAATAATTATCCCACTACACTCACTGCAAATTATCTGAATATCAGCACCATCTAGTTGTGGCCACATCGCCCAGTCATAATCCCCCATTGAATATCTAAAAGAATCTGCAAAAGAGACTTTTTTACAAATAATACACTTATTGTCGGTCATACCACCCCAACTCATTTCATAAACCTGTCAATTTTTGTCAAATGGATAAGGTCTAGAAAATTAACTTCCAAAATCTCTTTTGTTAAGTAAATACCAAATTTGATGGTATTTTTACTATCACTATATCGCCATGTATTAATTTCCTGAGGCCTCAGCAATGGCGTATGCCACACAATACCTGCACATAAATTACACAGAAAGACATTCATTGGATTACTACCCCGCCATGCCCAAGGCAGTTGGTTGAACATGATAATGCCTAAATCTGAATGACGCGTTGCGTCTGAGATTTTGGAGTCGATTACTGATCTTATAGCAATATCATCACCACAAGTGGTACAACTCATCATTTCATAAACCTGTCAATTTCTATCAAGTTTTTAATATCTTGTATCTTAAGGGTATCTATGGTTTGTAGAAAATAACCTAAAAAAAATATACCCTGATTATCGTCACAATAGCGCCAGCCCGCGCTTTTATGGAGACCGGGTCTTTTACTAAAGACGTTGTGGATGATTGTGGTGCAATCAGGGCAAATATAATATTTTGGCAACTCTTTTGCCCGATCGACCCCTGATGACTCTAGAGATGACCATGAACATTCACGCTCAAAACTCTCAGCGAGATCATAGGTGACAGATACAGGGTCAACTATCTGATGGTCGCAAATTACACAATTTTTAATTGTTTCTATTAACGCGACACAATCGTCGCAAACATAGTCTTTAGCTACACGACTCACTTCATGCAGCACATTGGGCTCAGGGCGATTAACCACCGGCCTGTTGTGACGCCCACCACAACCTCTGCATTTACCCCAGTCAATCATAGCGATCTCCAATTCAAGATCCTCATCATCTTATCGGTATATAACCTTAAAACCTTAACCCATGATCCTGTTATTTGAGTATGCTTCTATTATAAAGATATAACTATCTATAATCATTAAGTTAAAAGCTGTATTTTGATATAATCTCTAATAAGTAGTGCTATCTGTGTATTAATTACCCTAAACCCCCTGTGCGTATATTCTGTTATTTGAGTAGTAGCATAGTGATAGTAGTAACACATTGATATTAAACCGTTAAATCCACATAACGATAATAAATCGACCTAAAAGCTAAAGAATCCCACCCAAAAGCCGATAGACAGGCAACACAATCTTGAAATCCATGGCCGACTAAGGTTATACTGGAGTTATTACTATGTTAATCAGACTAACTAGACTTAACCCAGTGAGATTGCTAATGGCTCTAAAGACTTTCTCCGAGATCAGACCTAGTAAAGACTACAAAGCTCATGGTGATGCATCTGATATCGAGTTGCACATCAGTGAGCTGCCTGACATAGAAGACGGTGAGACTTATTTCCATATCGCTTACCCTAGTCATGACAAGCACAGAGCATTAACGCGTTATGGATACCTACGTAAATTCCTGGATGAAGGCCGCTATGATGCTGATCTATGGGTTTATGTCAACAAGCTGATTGTGCCCGAAAGTCAGAAATACGCTGCACGCTCTGCAGAACTCACAAATAGCCGTCCACGCTGTGTAGTAGTCGATTATGACAATCAGCCGACCGATTCTTTAGAATCGTTTCTACAGGCATTACAGGCCTCCAATAAGCCACTACCTAAGCGATTGATCCAGACATCTCCAAACGGATTCCACGCCGTCTATGAGCTGCCAGTTGAACAGTGGCCAAAAGATGCTGTTAAGCAACTCTACGCCATGCTTGCAGGCGCCAACTGGCACATTGAGGATTCGTCATCACTATCTAAAGTCGGTATTGATGAGGCCTACTCACGTCAACCTGACTATATCCATAAATACCGCATTCCTGGCTCGGTAAACTCCAAGCATGTCATGCCTGATGGATCATTTTGGGTCTGTAAAGGTTGGCGCAATCCAACTTACAACCATACTCTTGTGCTTGACGCTGTGGCTGAATACACCATGGAATGCTTTGATAGGCCAGAGACGGCAAAGGGCATCAGGTCGCACAAGTTAAAAACCGCAAAACAAGAACGAGCTATTGCCGCTAAAGATACTGTGCGTGAATACAAAAAAGACTTTCTGAATTACCTTAAAACACCAGCCCACAAATTGCCAATATTTAAAGATTTTCAAATTTTTGTTTATTCTGAAACCAATAACTTCACACTTAAGGGAAATCCTGTTGGCACAGCCATTCAGAGGGCTTTTGAGTTTGAAAGCTGGCTAATTAATCGCAAAAAAACCAGGCCAGGCCGACAACCTAAAAACCCTGAATATCAGCCGATGATTAGGGCGCGGATTGTAAAAGCTCATGAGGGTTTTATTAAATGGGCTATTCAACACGCACTATTGATGGCTGTCCGTGATGACATCATAATTCAGGGTGTAGATTGGGCTATGAAATACGGCATCGAGCATAAGCATATTGATACGCTCATTAACTCCTTTTTGAAAAAAGGTTATTGGGTCAAAACAGCCGAATCGCGATACATCAGTCCTAATAACAAACTCAATAGATCAGCCCGATATAAAGCTGGTCCAGCACTTTTAGACCTTATTAAAAAGACACGTGATGCTCATCCCTTTCATGACCATGATATGTTCATGCCCAATACCAAGGCTTCGGCTGACTTCCTGACTGAAAAAGCCACTGAACTAGCCACTCCATACGTGCCAAATGAGACCCACAGCGTGGTCTTGAATGACGTTAGGTCGCTAACTCTACTGGGCTGGTCACAAGAAGAGACATTGGCTTTCATCTTACGTAAATATGATAAACGGAGCGACCACTGGAAAAAACGAATCAGAGAGTCGCAAATAAAAAGTATTATCCGCAATTGGTCTAAGAAATTCGAGCTTTACGGTAAAAAAGCGATGCGAATCACACCATATGAGCTAATGCAAATCAAGATAGATGCCGATAAACAAAGAGACCTGGCCAGATACCTGGGTTTATAGGAGTGAGCATGTCTGTAACTGTAGTGATGTCTACTAATATGTCAGATGTCGATTTTGTCCCAGCGGCGTGGAGCATACTATCGATGCCTGCTGCTGTATCTAATTCGCTCAAAATGACTGAAAGGCTAATTAACACGCCGACTTCACGCCATGTCACATTAATTGTGAACCGCGGTAAAAGGGCAGAAAAGATCGCAGTGATGAAAAACATCACCAATATCCATGGCCGATTGGAGTTCTTGGACAGTGTGAATCTGGTCTATGAACGATCAGGTGGTAATAGCAGTAAATATTTCAACGTGATGTCAGAGTCAGGATACTTATTTCATAAAGGCGAACGCCCTGATCTAGAAACCACCCAATGGTTTTCAGTCAATAAAGCAACCAATGCCTCTAATTGTTGGGACCTTGGTGTTCAGCCGAATGAGAAGAAATATCTGCCAGCATCATCACCTAAACGTTTCAACTGGGAGTTATGTCTATTGATGAGTTCACTCTCAGGATCAACATCAGAGTATCGACGTTTCATTTACGGCTTACCTCTAACCGAAAAAGAGGACTATGAAAGCCTGCTTAAATTTTGTGAAGTTTTCAATTACGAATGTCAACTTATAGTTAGCGACAATGAACAGCTTCAACTTGCTCAATCAGTATTAGGAGTTTAATAATGCGCGAAAGAATTAAACGTGAAAATGCCTTAAGTGGCGACGCATCAAAAGAGCTAAGCTCCGCATTAAGTTTCATTGCCGACGCCGTTAAAACCACGCTAGGTCCGGGCGGCAGGCCTTTTGGTTTTGATAAGTTTATGCCCGATCGCAATATTATGCCAAGTTTCACCAAAGACGGATTGACAGTTTTAAAAGCCCTGTCGTTTGATCATCCGGCATGGCAAGCTGTGCTGCAATATTGCAAACAGGCATCAGCCCTATCTGTCATGGCGTCTGGTGATGGCACCACGTCAACAATCGTTCTAGCTGATAAAGTTTGCCAAGGCATCCTTAAATCAAACGTGAAATATCCACAGGCATATGCACGCCAAGTTGTCGCAGAAGCAAATAGGGCTATTGCAGCCATCAGAGCTGAGGCTTTACGCGGTGATGATGTAGTTCGCGCCGTGGCATTAACCTCTGCGAATGGCGATGAAGAATTAACCGATGTTGTCCTTGAAGCCATTAAACATACATCCTCATTCGGCAGTATTCAGACTATCAAAAACCCTACAGTGAAAGAGCGCTACAAAATCACGCGTGTTGATGGCTATAGTGGTGTGCTGGGTTACAACTACAATCAAACGTTTGCAACGTCTGCAAACCCGGCGGCAGCATCTAACCAGCCTATCGTGTGGCGCAGTCCAGTTGTTGCTCTGTTTAATGGTCACCTACTGCTTGAAGACCAAATTGAACCAATCCTCCGCGCTTGGCAGGGCTCTGAGGATCATAAAAATAGACCACTATTAGTAGTCGCTCATGATATCGGTGATCAAGTTGTTCATAAATTATTAGTCCTCAACCGCAAACTGGCTGGCATTGGATCAACCGCCGCCGTATTCATGGTTTGCCCACGCATGACTGCCGAAATGCACTCTTCACTTCAGGTCATGCGCGATTTAGCATCCTATTGTGGCATTAGTGAGCAGGGTATTATTGACGGCGGATCATACAAAAACGCAAATGTGTCACATTTTGGCACCTGCGACATGGTCCGTATTGGAATGAACACAACGGCTTTTATGGGTCGCGCATCTAATCACTGGGTGGTTGAACGTGTAGCCCAAAATCAGGCCATTGTCGATGCAGCACGGGCTGATGCCGATCGCGAGTTTACACGATTGCGCAACGCAGAATTAGCTGAGGGTTTGGTTAAGGTTGAAATTGGCGGTGGCTCATCTCCTGACCTACAAGAGCGTGATGACAGATTCGACGATGCTTCTAAAGCAGCTATTGCGGCCATGAAAAATGGTGCATTACCTGGCGCTGGTTCATCTTACATCCGCGCAGGCCAATTAGCTAAAGTTGGACCAGTCCTTAACTCAGCACTGGAAGCAGTTGTTAAACAAGTTTTTGAAAATTTCGGTGAGGATATTGATACAAGTTACTATGCTCCTGAAGCGGGTAAAACTAGTGCCATTATCGATGGCCAAATTAAATACGTCGACGCTGTTGATGCCCGGGTATTAGATTCGGTCGATACTGTATGCGCAGTAATTCAAAACGGTGTTCAACTAGGGGTATCAATCGCCACCATCGGTGGATACAGTTTTCGACGAAATGAAGACGCGCCTGAGTATGAATAAAAACTTCTTTTAGGAGACAATCGCATGATCAGTAACAATACAAATTCCGACGCTAAAGAAGACTTGGGTAGCTATCTAACAGTTATCCTGTCTGAGTCAGTGTGGGTTTTGTCTCATGAGCCTTATTATAAAGCTTCAGAGACGTTCGAGATCTATCTTGCGCCAGGCCGTCAGTATCATGTTGGTTGTAGTGATGGCACCAGGCTGCTCCTAGCAGGGTCGGCCGATAAACCAGCCATGACAATTATTAACAAAGGTTCGCTTTTCTCTTCTATTTCGCTAAAGGGGACGGTCATTTTTGACGATACTCTTGTATGGGTGGTTGCAGGAGAAGAACCAGAGTGAGCTTACGCGCATTCAAAAATCTTAAGACCGGTGAAATTACTCATGCCTTTCAATCCGAATTTAACTCTATAGGGCATGAGATGCTACCGCCAGACTTCACTGTAGTGCGCTGCACTCAGTATTTTGAGACAGACGAACCTTACGTTGACTGTATGCTGACACAAGACCAACAGGATGAAGAGGCACAGCGTGAAGCTATAGCTCTTCACGAGATGAAAGCATATCAGGCAGCTATTATCCAGAATAACTAAAAGGGGTTTATGTGAGTAGGCATATTGCACATCGATACAATTTCAATACAATCGCAGGTGGCATACTGCGCCTAATTACTGAACCCCGCCTTTTTCGACGATACTCTGAATATATTGAACCTGATCTAATCTATCAAAACGATGATGCTGAAAATCACAAGGCTCTGCGTGAGATTGTGAAAATCATGCACATCCTCAAGCGTGAGGATAAGTTAGATCAGTTTTCCATCCCATTTATCGAATCTCAAATCTCTGTCAGAAAGATGGATGATCAACAGATTCTGAAGATCAAAACTCATTTCGAATCATGGCGCAATGACTCAAAAATCATTGAAGCTATGAAGGATGAGGGTTCATTCGCGGCATTTATCGACTATCTAAAAGTGTTGCAAGTCGCCAAAATGTCATCTGAGATGTATGCCAGTTATCAGTCTGGTGATATTGCGCGCACCGCCGAGGTAATGGAGCAAGCACTTTTAAACATCAGCAAGCTTGATACATCTGATGCAGATAGTTTCGATGTCGATTCGTTTGTTGAAAGCATGAAATATGCAAAAGAATCATCCGCAGAACAGGTCTTATATTTAGGTTTAGAGCCATTTGATGACCATTTAGGTGCTTTTGAGCCTCAAACCCTTAATGTGTTTATATCCACCACTAACGGCGGTAAAACACAGATGGCGCATCACCTGATTAGTCGATGCGTGAAACAAAAGATCAAATGCTGGGTCGGTGTTCTAGAAGACCGGGAAAAAAGTTTTGGTTACCGCTTAATGTCATGTCTGACGGGTATCCATATTCACAGACTGAAAAAAGAATACCATCAATTAGATCAGTCTGAAAAAGACGCTGTTGAAACTGCGCGCCAAAATATCAAAAAATATGTTAAAGCGGAGTTTATTTACGGTGTCGATATTGCCTCTATTCACAAGGTTGCTATTGATTACGACATGGAATGTGAACTAAAAGGCCTCACCAAGCCTCTAGTTAGTATCATCGACTATACCGGCCACGTCGCTCATATGACGGCCGGTGATGGCACCCACAATCAGATGCGCAACGCATTTGCAGAGCGTAAAAACTACGCATTGAAACACAACAAGATCTGTTTCGATTTTGCCCAAGTTAATCGTGAAGGATCTAAGGGTAGCCGTGACGACAAGATCCTTACGCACAATGATTTAGCTGGGTCCTTTAATATCGCTCAAGTCTGTGATAGTATTATTTCGATTAACAGGTCCGCCATGGATGTTTCTGACTCCACCTCCAAACTCCATGTTGCTAAAGCGCGTGATGGTGTGGTTGGGATGACGGTGACGGTTAAGACTGAGTTTTATAGAGCCAGGTACAACATGACAGACTGGCAGTGGCATAGTGCGCCAAAAGAGATTGTCCAAGCCGTTAGGAGTAAATGATGAGTGACGTAGTTCAAAAACTGACAGAAGTTCTTCAGAAATTGCAGAGTTACGATTTAGTTCTAAAGAAAATTCAGAAAGAGACCGATGAGAGCGTAAGGGCTGAAAAGCTTGGTGCACTAATCGACACGATCAATACTATTGACGGAACCAGCGATGAAAAAACTGCAGACTAATAACTATGTCGTCGTGGGCACTGCGCACATGGGGATTAACCCCGATATTCTGCGCGTGGTCGGTCAAATTGTAAAACTTTATAATGCCACTCCTGTGCATTGCGGAGCTATTGCCACTTCAGACGAAATAGCTATGCATAGGCGCCGCCTAGAGAAGTTGCGAACGTGGCAAAAAATATCAAAAGAGCGCGCCATCAAAAAAGCAGACGATATAGCTGCTAAAAACTCTGAGCTAGAGGGTAAAGCATCAGTTAAGATTGACAATCCTTCTATCCAAAGCCTCAGGGCTGTAGTCAAAAACAAAAAAGTTATTAAGAAAAATTTAGAAAAAATTGACAATATCGATGCCCAAATGGCTGAGCAAGAAGAATTAATTTTAGCTGAGATTAAAGAGCTTGAAGACGCCCAACAAGAACGTATTAACCTGCTGGAAAAAGTATTAGGTAAAAACCTGCTACTAGTTTGCAACAGTGAAAATATGATTGCGACAAGTCGCGAAACTCTTGGACACCTTGACCTGGGTGGATTTCTCGAAGTTTCGTCTATGCCCGCCAATAATGATAAAGTAAGTGGTGCTCCAATTACTATGCGCACCCACCACGCACTGCGCATACGGGGTAAGAGTCAGATAGTAGCCCACACAATACCTCATGCGCGGTCTCTTACTCAGCACGGGCTGAACAACGCTTTAAATTTAATCTCAACTGGCTCTCTCTTATTTCCATCTAACCTGCCGATGCGCATCTCTGAAGCTTACTCCAGTTTGATGCTGCCGAGTTGTGTTTTGGTTAGCGTTAATGCGGACACGGGTGAGTTTCACCATCAGAGGATTAGAATTTATCAAGTCGGTAACGACGTGTTTGCGCTGCACGATGGCCAAATCATCACTGCTAAAGGTGTAAAAGAATCTGATGAAGCTGATAAGGCTGTGCATACCACCGATGAGCATACACCCCATGAGCATATGGGCTGTGTCGCCGCAACAGTGAGTCTTATTGACCTTCACAAGCCTTACGCCTATATCAGCGGCGGCGACACTGCTGATTTTGAATCCGTATCACGCCATACAGCTGACAAGCCCGGCTCGCGTGAAAATCTGCGCCTAAAAGATGATTTAAATTCGATGGTTAGGTATTTGGAGACTGTCTCTAGAACAGGCGTCACACACAAACCGACCGAACGGACCATGCTTGATTCTAACCACGCAGATTGGCTGACACAGTTCATTGACATTAATCCGTCACTCAAGGGCTTGCTTGATTGGGCTACTGTAGCAGTAACATACCTCCGCGGATGGGATGTCTATTTGCGAACTGCTGGCGCTGATAAAGGCTATAAATTCGCGGACTTAATGATTAAGCACGGCGATAAAGAGCAAACAGTTGCAACTGCCGGTAATATTTACAGAAATTACTTGGGTGGCCATCATCACAGCTACCAAGAGCTAGGAGATGCCCTATTTGTTGGACCGCTATGCAAGCTTGGTCCAAAATACCTGCAAAATTCAGCTACTAGCTGGCAAAACCAGATTACTACGTTGACGAAATATAAAGGAATCGGATCTAAACACCCGCGCATAGTGTTGCACAACGATTCTAAACAAACTTCGACTTTCTCTTATCGTGGCCAAATCTACGAAGTCCCTTTTTTCAAATATTAATCAGGTAAATTAGATAGTTATAAAAGCCGCCGATTGAGCGGCTTTTTTTATTTAAGTTTTTTGTGAATGTCGCCGATAAGCTTTATATGGAGGGCGAACAAATGACTCAGCTCAATACACCTAAGCAACAATTCGGCGCACTAATGTATCACATGTTTCGACTGCATCGTGATAGTGATCCATCTAATATGCGCTATCCCTTTTATGCTCACTTGATTTCGCAGCATCCCGTTTATTTAGATAATAAACTTCCGGCTATCGCCGCCGTTGAATTATCTAAAAAAGGTATCGCGTTTCACTTTAATCCAGAATTGTTTTTTCAATTCAACATCGATGAACAGATGGGTATCATAGAGCATGAGTGTCTGCACATCCTCCAACAATCATTTGCGCGTATGCCTAAGTCTAGCGGCAATAAACAAATGCAAGAAATTGGTAATGTTTGGAACTTGGCTGTAGATGTAGCAGTTAATCAAGCTATACCAAACTTTAGTCAAACCAATAAGATTGGGGATGTCCGCATTTTTAACTACGAATCTCTAGTTGAGATTATTGAGGACTTTAACAGTAAGGCACCAGATCAAAATTTGCACGTTGACCCAAAAATGATCCCAAAGGATGCAAACTCCGAGTATTATTACGATTTGTTGACAAACTTAAAGAAAAATTCCAAAGATCCAAATGGTGACGGCGATGGAGATGGGGATAGCGAATCAGAGGGCGGCGAAGGCGACCCCAAAGGGGGTGGTGAATCAGACAAAGAAACGCAATCACGCCATTGGGGTGTTAAAGATCTATTTAGTGGCGATAAAAACGGTGGCGATAAGCACTTAATTGACGGCGACCTGTCGCCTGAAGAAGCGCGTGAGCTAGCCCGTAAGGCGGTCAATAATGCTGCTAAAAGAGCGGGCAATTTGCCCGGCAACTTAGCGCGGCTAATAGCCGAAATGAATGAAGTTAAGGTTGACTGGGAATCCATATTAGCAGCATGGGCTGCATCTGTTGTCACGTCAGATAAGACTGTGACTAAATCACGCGCACACAGGCGATATGGCCTCAGATTGCCCGGCAATAGGCCAAAAGTTCAATCTAAGTTGTGGGTTGGAGTTGATGCCTCTGGGTCTATTACTCCTGAGATCTTGAATCGTATCGCATCTCACTTAGTCGCTATTAAAGCAACCGGCTGTGAAGTCAGGTATGCGATTTTTGACTCAGAAGTTAGAGCGCATGGTGAATTTACCGGGGAATTTCCAGATTTTGAGGCAGGTGGCGGCACAGAGTTTCAACCAGTATTTGACCTGGTTGATGAAGAAGGCGATGCGGCGGGTATTATCATGCTCACAGACGGCTACAACTCAGATGAAATAACTGAGCCAAATTGTAGAGTTCTGTGGGGTGTTTTAGCCTCAGATAAAAGTGATTACCCATTCGGAGACGTTTTGATGATTGACAACATTGAAGGAGAGGCGACATGAGACGTTACATGACGGTAGAAGAGGCTTCGGCTCATTTTGATGTGCACTTTAACACCCTGACGAAATGGCGCAAAATGGGCGCTATTAAAGCCTCCATGGTTAGTGGTCGTTTGGCTTACGACCTTGAGTCAGTTGACACGTCGATTATCAAAAAACGAGACAAGAGTCAGGATTTAGATCGATTGGACCGACGATTGGAATTTAACTTTAAAAAAGCTGTTGCAAATTCAGCAACTTATGAGATTTATCTAAAGGTCGTCGCTCAATTTGACGATATTAAACCTGTAAGTAAGGCGATGTTCGCAAGACTTAAGTTTCAACAAACGTTCGCAAAAACCAAAGGATAAAACCCATGATTATCAAAGACATCCAAGCTATCCTTCCTGTAATGCTCCAGGCCGACGTTCCAATGATCCTTTGGGGTCGCCACGGCATCGGGAAGACATCTCTTGTTCGGCAATATGCCCAGCAAAATGGCCACGCCTACTTTGCTTTGATTCTTGGTCAGGTTGTTGACCAGGGTGACCTAATCGGTGTTATGACCACCGCTACGGATGAGAACGGCAACCTTACGTCGCAATTTGCGATGCCGAAGTGGATGTCTGTGTTGGTCGATTTCTGCTTAAAAAACCCAGACAAATACGGCATCCTCCATTTAGATGAGCTGACTGAGACACGTCCAGATCTTCAAGCCCTATTGTTTACTTTAGCGCTGGAGAAAACTATCCATGAGCACAAGTTGCCTAAAAACCTGCGCGTAGTTGGGTCAGCTAACCCACCGAATAAGGATTACAACACTTACACCTTGAAATCCAAGGCTTTGAAGTCTAGGTTTGCGCACTATATTGTTGATCCAATGATTGAAGAGACAATTGCCTATGCCTCTAAAGCAGGCACCCATGCCGATGTGATCGACTTTATGCGCGCATCACCGCAAAGTATTGCTAAAAAGACATTGGAATGGGATGTCAGCTCGATGATTGAGCCATCAGAGCGCACATGGGTCGATTATATTAGTCGAATTATCCACACGACAAATGATACCGATATGCTACGCCTGATCCTTCCAGGTCTAATCGGTGTGCCGGTTACCCTCGAGTTTCTTGACGCTCGTAAAAACGTTCGACCACTGCCTCTTGACGCTATTTTGAATGATCCTGTCACCGTCAAAAAATCGTGCGAAATGTGGCACACAAATTCAAACATCGCCATGTTCCATGGATCGATGGCTAACCTGACTAGTAAGATCTCAGAAGAGGGATTCGCGGCCAGTTGGACAGATGAGCAAGCTAAAAACATTATGAATTTTGTGTTACAAACTCCACCTGATGTTGCATATACTATGATGATGACGATTAGCAAGCTCTCAAATCTTGAGGTTCTGAACGACACGTGGACGGCGCTTAAAAAGCACCCAGAGATAATCAAAAAGTTTCACACTCACATCCACCTCTACAAAAAAGAAGAAGAAAAATGAAAATTTTAGCGATCGGTGACATGCATGTTAAGGCTTCTAATTTGCACATCACCGATCGTGTGATGTCTGAGATTGCCAACATCATCGCCCAGAACAATATCGACATAGCTGTTGTTCTGGGTGATATGTCAGATACGTTTGAAACTGTTCACTTATCCGCCTTAACTGCGATTGAAAGTTATTTAATTAAGTTGTCGTCTATGGTGCCAACCTATTACGTGGTCGGCAATCATGATGCAATTAACAATCGAATCTATCAGACAGACGAGCATTTTTTTCGATTCTTTAAACACATACCCAACCTATTCATAATCGACAAAGCAATTACCGAAACGATTGAAGGTCGAAGTATCACCTTTTGTCCATATGTTGAACCTGGTCGATTTTTGGAAGCCATCAAACCTGTCGGTGGCCTATCGTCACATCTAATATTTGCACATCAGGAATTTGGCGGCGTGCAGATGGGTCCAATTACATCCAAAAGCCCTGATTTATGGCGACCAGATTGGCCACAAGTGGTGAGTGGTCATATCCACGAGGCCGGGGAATATTTTGGCGGTAAAGTCCGATATGTTGGCGCACCATTTCAGACTAATTTTGGCGAAAATAATAATAAATGCGTTGAAATTATTGATTTAAATGACCTTTCTTTCACGAAAATTAAACTAAAAGTGCCTCAAAAGATCAAAATAAACACCTCAGCGACCAGTGCTGCCCTACTCGATCTTGATCCATTGCACGAATATAAGATCAACATCACGGATACTGCTGCAAATATTGAGCTTTTTAAGCGTGGACCGTTTTATTTGAAGTCTGGACACAAGTTTGGATTCATTGTAGCCGATAAGACAGTTGTAAAGCGCGTGAAGCGTGGTCTGAGTTATATCGATATACTAAGGGCTGCGGCCAAGATTAATGATTTGGCTGAAGTTTTGGAGGGTGTTTTGAATGACGGATAATCATCGCATTGGTTGCCAAGATTGCGATATGGAGACATTTGCGTCGGGGGTGAGATTGTATTTGTGTGAAAAATGCGAGAAATATTACTCAACACTACTAGACATTCCGAATATCGAATCATTAACTGTTTTACCAATAATATTACCCGACCCACCATGGCAGACCAGCTACAGCATAAGCGAGCTTATTGACATAATTACAGATAAATTTATCACCCCAGATCTCGATTTTTTAACAATTGGGATTGTCCAAAAAGACCCCACTCCTTGTATAGAGGCAAACCCTTACCAGATCACCTGTTTGTTTGCCGATAAATACATGCAACAAAACATAATGGAAGTTAGGGATTTCATTAAATGAAAATTAAACTAAATAATATTAAACAGCACAAACAGCGCGAATTCAATTTCCCTGACTCGGGCCTTGTGCGCATTGCGGGGTCGTCTGGCGCTGGTAAAACATCCATTTTTGAGGCAATTGAAGAGGCGCTGTTTGCATCAGGCGGTCCATCACTTACGACACACGGCTGTAAAACCAGGTCGGTTGAGTTATACATGGGTGATTTATCGCTCATCCGCACGCGTGGATCGCACACATTGACCGTTAACGGCGCTAAAGACGATGCTGCGCAGGCAATTATCCACGATGCTCTTAAAGCTACGCATGACGAATTTAAGATCGCAGCCTATGTCCGACAGGACGGTGATGCATCACTATTAAGTCAAGCTCCAACCCAGATGATGGCCACCATCATGTCATTGGCTGGTATCGATGAGGAATATACCGACAATTTAAAGAAAAAAATATCAAAAAAGATATCAGAGCTTGAAAAATTTATTGAATATAAGGGTGGTCAATTACCTGCCACACAAAAAGTCATCGATACTTTTCAAGGCCTGCTGACCACTCGCAGTCACATGAGCTTGATGCCAGTTAATGAGTATCATTTGCCTATAATGGAAAAAGAAATTGCCGATATGCGTCGTAGAATGGGTGAGGTTCATGATCGCATTAAAGGCATTGCTACATCGAAAGATGGCGATACTGAATCGGGTCTTATCAGGCAAATTAAAGAGCTTCAAAACAATTGCTCAGATATAGAGAGGCAAAAGAACGCTTTAATCGTCCGCGGGAAGGCTCTTAAATCGGTTTTAGATGATCATTGGCTCAATGATCCTCTCGATCCTGCCAATGAGGAGTGTGTAGAGCTTGTTAATGAATTGTTGAAATATCAGGGCGGCAAAGATGCAGTTGCAATTGATCTGCAGATTCGCAGCGAAGAATTGACGATTATGGCAAAGGTGCCCAAACTAGAGGCCCAATACAAAGCCCTAGAATTGGAAATTAAAAGACTTAAACAGGTCTTGTTAGATGCGCCGCAAAAATGCCCTGACTGTGCCGTTCCATTGCGCGTCAGTGCAAATTCCATCATCACACATGCCGATCATTTTGACAGCGCAGTGATTGAAAAACAAATAAAAGAGTGTCAAGACAAAAAATCAGAAATAAACATGTCTCTTGCACAAGTTCCAATAGAAAAAAACAAGCTTGATCAAACTAGATGGCGGCCACTTAGAGAATTGTCCATGCAATATGGCAATGTTATTACCAAAATCGAACGAATCCTTGGCCAACTAAGAGCTGATTTAACCAGCCTTAGTGTACAACACACTCAAATATTGAACAAAATTAATGACCTGCAGATTCGCGCTACTATTGCCCGCACAAATGATCGAGCCCTAGCTGCCATTAGAGCGGGTGAAGTGGAAATTGCAGACTTAATGACACAAATTGACCAAAAAACTGCTGATAAAAACAACCTCATTAGCCAAATAGAAGTTAATAACTGGTCAACCAAGGTAAGCGAAGCTTTAAAAGAGATGGATCAAATTAAAAAAGATGTTGGTGAGCTATCTAAAAAGATTACCGATTTGAAAAAACTCAGAGAGATCATTCAGTTATCTATTACCGCGGCTATTGAAGACAAGATCGAAGAGATTAACGCAGCGGCAGCGGTCTATTTGGACCAGTTTTTTGACGAAAACACTCAAATCACTATTCTACCCTTTAAGACCAATAAGGCTGGTGATGAGAAGCCAAAGCTAGAAATTTCTGTTTACCATCGTGGACAAAAGTTTAATAGTATTAAGGAGTTAAGTGGCGGAGAACGTTCGCGTGCTGTTTTAGCTTACCAATTGGGCTTAAGTGATCTCCATGATATGCCGATACTTATGATAGATGAGGGTTTTACAGGTTTAGAACCTGAGCGTCGGCTATCTACGATGGAAGTTTTGAAAGAAGTGGCGGAGAGGAAGCTTGTATTAGTGATTGAACATGGTGCTCCTGAACACTTATTTGATGAGATTGTAAATGTGTGAAATTATTAGGATAGCTGAGCATTTTGATAAGCGGGCACAAGAGATCGCCAAAGGGCTTTTAGATAAAGATATTCACGTCTATTCACAAAACATCTGTGACATTATTGATTCGCGATATAGTCACTGTTCTATTAAATACCGAACAAAATTACTATCTTACGTGTGGACCGCTTACCTACGCGCTAAAAATTCGACAAAATGGGATGTAAAAACCAATGCTCAATCTTAAACCTTTGGCGTGTGGTTTCCATAGCCATTGCGACTACAGTTTAGATGGTGGCTCTACTGTTGAGCGTAAACTCAACCACGCTATCAATGTTGAACGCGTAGCAGATTGTCTAACCGATCATGGCATCATGAGTGGTTTAGCGCCTCACTGGTTCGCCGCTCAAAAACTATCTAAAGCACGCGGCGTCAAAATTCAGTCTATCCATGGCATCGAGCTGTATGTTGTAGATGAGGATAGATCTACTCCCGAAAAAACTCACTACTATCACCTAACTGTCCATTTCAAAACTAAGGCGGCATACGAGTATTTTTGCCGAATGTCTCCTGTTATGGAAAGCCGCGCACTAATTAAATATGGCGAACGTAAGCCATTGATGTATCTGCGCGAACTAGAGCCAATTGCAGGCCAAATTACTATTGGGTCTGGCTGTCTCATGGGCCCTGTGCAACTAAACATCCTGAATGGACGTAGTGATTTAGCAAAACGCTATTATGAACGGTTGAGGAATTTGGCTGGTCCGGGCAACTTCTTCGTCGAAGTATTTCCTCACATTATTGATCATAACTGGCAAAAGCCTGTTGTCGATAAAGACACAAGCAAGATCATCACAGCGGGTCACTTTGCGCCTATTACCGAGAAAGATGTTCGTCGCGATCCATTCGCTATCGACCCTATGCCCGACCTATGCGGCGGTCGTATCGACATACAAAAAGCTCCAAATTTATTTGTTTTAGAAATGGCCAAGAAGTTTAAAGATCCGGTCATATTCAGCTTAGATGATCACTACGGACCAGAAGAGGATCGAGTTGTCCAAGAAGCTAGGATTAGCAACGGCAAAGAGGCGTGGCGCTTCTATGGCGATTACTCTGCCATCACATCTAAGCAGGCCTATCTAAAACTGCATGAACAGGTTGGTTTAAGTCAGCGTGATGCAGAAGAGATGATTGATAATTCATATCTTTTTGTCGAATCGTTTAAGGACTATTCTTTTACAACATCAAATGACCGCGCACTGTTGCCGACCGTTGAGATGATATACGGTGTCCAGGATGATTCAGAGGTAGTTTTAAGGCGATTGGTAGATGAGTATGGCCTTATGCCGTCTCCTGATCACCCACGCGCTAAAGAGTATCGCCAGCGCCTAGAATCAGAGATCCAAGTCATGCGACATAATGGCACGCACGACTTCTTACCCTATGTCCTAATGATTGAAGACACGTGTCGCATTGCGCGCGAGCAAGGCTCAGCATATACGACACGCGGATCCGCTGGTGGCGTCCTAATCCTCTATCTATTGAAAATTAGTATTATTGACCCTGTTGCATATGACCTGCCTTTTGAAAGGTTTTTAACTTTAGGTCGTATTCAATCAAAGTCTCTGCCAGATATCGATACAGATTGGGCAGACCGTGATGAGGTTTTAAAAATCCTAATCAAAAAGTATGGCGACAAAATTGCCCTAATCTCAACCAACCTGTGCATGAAGCTAAAAAGCTCAATATTAGATGCTGAGAGGGCAACTAATGGATCAGTAAGTTTCGACACAACGCGCATGACCCATGAGTTTAAAGTTCCTATGGGCATGAGTGAGACAGAATGGTTATTTGGCAAGAAGAACAAAGATACGGGCGAAATAACCCCGGGGTTTTTAGAATCTGAAGACGAATTGGCGCAAAAATTGCGCGAATACATTGACGCTAACCCAAAAATCTGGGCACTGGTCCAATTGATGCTTGGCATCACTAAAACCCGTGGCGTCCATGCTGGTGGGGTTATTATTACTCCCGGTCCGGTGAGTGACTATCTACCAACCACCGTTTCAAAAACTGGCGCGATTACTTCAGCCTATGAAATGAAAAACGCCGAAGCGGTTGGCGCAATCAAATATGACTTTTTAGGTTTAACGACACTTAAAGCATTGTCAATATCGATGAACGCTTTACGTGACAACAAAGTTATTGATTTAGAGTGGGGTGTTTGGCCACAGGAACGTGCTGCCTATGAAGCCATTGTTCATAGTGGTAAAACCGGCAAACTGTTTCAAATTAACACAAATTTAGTAAAACCTTACGCGATTAAGGTTAAGCCAATTGATATTAGGACGACAGCGGCTTTAACAGCCTTGATTCGACCAGGCGCATTAGATGCTCCATCCCCGGACCCTTTTGATCAAGTATCAAAGCATGCTGCTGATTACTATGTGCGATGCTCATTAGGTCAACGTAAGCCGTATATGATCCACCCAGATTTAGAGCCAATACTTGGTTCAACGTTTGGCATTATCGTATACCAAGAACAGGTAATGAAAATATTCACTGCTTTAGGTGGACTAACAACCGCCGAAGCCGAAGGTGTTCGTCGCGCCATCGGTAAAAAGATTAAAGAAGAACTCGATAAACTTGGAATGGCTCTACAGGTAAAACTAATTGAGCGAAACTGGACGGTTGCACAGGCACAGAAGCTATTTGATAGCATTATTGCCTCATCCAACTATTCGTTCAATGCGTCTCACAGCACGGCTTATGCCGCTGTGGCTAACAATTGCGTATGGTTAAAGCACAACCACCCACTCTACTTCTGGCTTGGTATGCTCACAGCTATGCCTGAAGACCTGGACGAGATGCTGCATGAGTGTCGACACCTATTACTGCCCGTAGATGCAGCACGTTCTCATCAATCCGATTGGGTGGTTGAGGGTGATAGGTTGCGACCGCCGCTAAACACCGTTAAGGGCTGTGGAGCTGCAACAGTTAAGGTTTGGCGCGATGTGATTGACGATTCACAGCCTGAATCGTGGCGTCAATTTATTGATTCTGCTTATCGTGCAAAACTTAAAAGTTCTGACAAAAAACTTGTTGAGGACGATGGCGAAGTTGTTGAGCGTTTTTCAGTTGGATCCCTATACTTTTTAGTTTACGCAGGCGCTTTTGATTACTTTTTCCCTGATCTTGAAGTTAAAAATGAACTAAAAACCTATAATGACGCGTTGGAGTATGCGAAAAAAGTATTCAAATCGAAAGCCAATCCACGTAAGCGTCAAAAGACCGAAATGATTGGTATGGCTGATGTTATCAACTACCCGACTATGATGTTGTGGCGATTGCAGGTCAACCCTTTAACAACTTTTGATGTGATGCCGTTTTTAGAGTCATCGCTGACTGCACAGGGGTTTGTTTACAATCCTCAGCATGAGCGTGTGGCTTATTCACGGCCATCGACGTCTGCCCTACCACCCGCAATCATGCCGCGGTCATGGGGTGTATTGGCTTCATATAAAGATCAACCTATGTTTGACGCGCTGCAGAAAGAGCAATATCATGGATATATATTTGGGATTGTGACCGCCGTTCGCGCCGCTACTTACGGCGCCCTGAATAAAGAGCGATTGGTCATTACGCTCTATACGGGTTTAGATTCGGTTGAGCTAACAGTCTGGCCACCTAAAAATGGCAATAAAGTTAAACCTATCTTTAAAAATCTCACAGTTGGAACAACTGGTATATTCCGCTTTAGACCAAATGTTTATCGCGGTTCTGTCGGTGGGTCGATTGAGGATGTAATCACTATATCAATATAAGGCTGGTATGGCAAAGAAACGAACGCAGGCGAAATTCATTAATGCTGTGATATCAGGTATTAGGACAGCTTTTGCACGATATTCACCTAAGTATGAAACAGTCCTAAAGTTATCACGCGTAGAAGCCGATAGGTATAACAAGGATGGGTCGGTGTCAAAAGTTCCTGATGTGGGGTATAAATGCAATATTTGTAGTCAAGTTGCCAAAAAAGTTGACATCGATCATATCGACCCGGTCATACCAGCGGATAAGGCAAGATCGGACATGGCGATTGGTGAGATTCTAAACAGAATTGACTGTGATATTGATAACTTACAGGTTATCTGTGAATCATGTCATGACTTAAAAACGACAGAAGAACGTAAGTTGCGTAAATCTTTAAAGAAAGGGTGATTATTATGTCGATGCAGTATTACAAAGTGTTTAAGGTGCCGTTTTGGATGACCGTTTCGGGTCCAAAGTCCGAGTTTATTATAAATTTTTTCAGGAAGTCTAATGGCTATTATGTGCCATATGTGCCACAAAATTACAAACTTAGCGTCGAAGCTATGAAAAATAAAGGATGGAGCTTTCTATGGTCAGAACCAAAACTAGTCCTGCCGGACACGTTTGTTGCCCAAACATTTGCTTCGGCTGTCAAGTCGCTCTATGGCGCTCATGCAGCGGTAGAACCGGCATCAAATATTGGCATGATCAATCGCACAATTAAGTCAGATGATGACTATACACGCATCTTTAATGAGATTTTCGTCAATTTGCGTGATCTTAATTTGAGCCAAATTCTGCGCATTGGTGATATTTGTCACGCAGATGGCAATGACAATCGTCACATTTTCTTTTCAAAAGCGGATCACACGATGTCTAAAGTTGCGGCCAGATTGTCCGATAATCTAATTACAATCGGTGAAGGTGCTGATCACACAATCGACGTATCAGGTATCGACGAATCCCAACTTCATGAGTATTTAATTCAGGCGCTTATGGATCACCCAGAGTTTTCTGAGTTTGCAATAAAAAATAATCTCATTTCTAAACCAACTCCTGTAGAGGAAGTTGTTGAGACGCGTCGCGGTCGTAAACCGCGCTAAATAACAGGTTTCCGCTCCATCACAATACCGGCAATGTTGCCACACAATTAACGGAGAGATTATTATGTCACTATTAGATCAATTGAGCTTCGATGATGCATCCACTGTAAAAGAATCGTCACGCGGTGGCGAATCCAAAATTACTTACAAGTGGCCTGGTCCTGAGGCGCCTCTAATTGTTAAGTTTATGAAAGTGCCAAACAGCAAGATCGAAGAGGTCTACTTTAAAGTTAGTTCGTTCCGTTATCGCGCAGGCGAAAATTTTCAAACGGCACCGACCCGCCAAAGTCTTGGCTTGGAAGGCGACCCTCTTTCGGATAAGTACTGGGCGCTAATGAAAGCTCGTAAAGAAGCGCGCGACAAAGCGCCACCTGCAGCTTTGGACGCTATGACTGCTCAAATTGAGTTGTGCAAACTATCAGATGGCGGATACATCTACTATATCGAGCCTAATAGTTCACAAGTTAAGTTGTTGAAAATTGGCAAATCTGTTATCAACACCTTGTTTGGCCGTAAAGCTTACGGAAAAGTTAAAGAAATTAAAGCACTAACTGAAGAGATGATGAAAGATGGCGGATTGAGCCCGTTTATCGTCCGTGACGCTGAGAAAAATAAGACCGGTTGGCTGAAGCTGTATAAAACCGGTGAAGGCATGGCCACTGAATATCACGTCGAAGTCCACACAACAAATCAGGTTGTGAATATTAGTGGTAAAAACCATACAGTGGAAGTGCCAACCGAGTTCGCAATGGGTGACCTAAGCCAATTGAAGCTTGAAGACCTACCAACGGTGCAACAAGCTGAAGGTAAAAACGTGTGGGAAACTGCTGAGTTGGCAGAGTATATTGCTTCTGGATATACCCGTATCCCAGCCCGAATTTTGGAGCGCAAGCCACGTGACACTGATGGTGCAGATGATGAGTTTGCAAATGCATCAGGTGGTCCTGCACCGTTCATCCAGACCAATCCAATGGACATCCCCTTTTAATTAGTTGATTTACATGCCGGGGTAACACCCGGCATTTCCATCTAAGGCTTTACAATGCTTGATATTTTCTATGACCAAAATAAATTTGCCGTTACTGAAACTAATTCTGACACCGACTTTGTATTCGCTATGCTGCGCGAATCAAATAAAGCTCAAGCTGATGCGCTCCTAGACAAGTGGACTAAGCTGCAGGCATACGTAAAGCTGATTGAGAACCCATCTGACATCACTGACCCTTATCAGCGGCTACAGATGTTCGGTAAACTCTCAATCGGGTTTCGTTTAGCTTCTGAGGCACTAGCTTTGGCACTAACGCTGCGCTCTAAGTCTGAGTCAGACAGGAAAGCTGCCGAAAGCATCGCGGCTATCGACGAATACAGTGATTTTGTTGCATCCAAGGATGGTCAGAAATCGACTGAAGAGCTGCGCAAGCGGTATGTCTATACTTCACCGAATGTTCGCAAAGCTGCACAATTTGAGGCATCTATGGAGGGAATAGTAACCATTTTTGCCGCGTTGAAAACTGAGTTCATGCTTGGAATTTCCACTTTGAAGGCCATCATGTATGGTCCGAAAGAATCAAGCTATCTATCATCGTCCGCCACAGGAGAAATCACATGATTGATCAAGTTGAAATTAGTTTAGTATTTAATAAAGACTCTTTTTCAAACAACATCTTGTTGCGTAACTATATAAAAAGATTGATAAATAACGAAAGTAAATATAACAAAGGTCACAATATTAATATTGATGATGCTGAGACAGACCACATCATCGCACAATGCGTTGCACCAGGCGTGCTGACATGGCTTAATGATAATAGGGAATATGCACCGAATGTGCTGTCGGCGCTATACCGCGGTGACTTTTTGGATCTTGATTTGTCTATTGCCCGACAATTGATAAATCAATATCTGCAAAGTAAATACGGCGTGATTGAACTTTTAACTTGAGGTGATAAATGGCAGTTCCAGGTTTTCTTAAAAAAATAATGGATACTAATCAAGCTAAAGCGGATCGAATATTCAACAAATTTAAAGGTCAATCCACTCTCTACGCCGGTGACCCTACGTTGCACTGGGGAACGGGCGGATGGGTTCGCGGTCGCTGCACACTGTTCTATGGACCTAAAGGGTCGGGCAAATCGACACAGGCGCTAATTGCAGCGGCGGCTGAGCAGAAATTAACAAACGGTTATGTCATAGTTTATGACTCCGAATATAACTATGCCGACCCTCATGAATCTCACGCTGGTCAGCCAACTGAGGAGGCTTTACGTGGCCGTATCAGGTATACACAGGCGGGCTTAGACTGGGAAAAAGTAGTCGTTATTAAATCTAATGAAGTTGATAACCTATTCGGCAATTTAAAAGCAATTGAAGACGGCCTTAAAGATGACCCATCGTCAATTTCTGCAATAGTTGTAGATAGTTGGGGTGGTGTTCAATCTGAGCAGGCGCGTAACAAAATTGATGCAGGCACAGTTGCGGCGGCTGGTAATAGTTTCGGCGGCAATGCAAAGACTATTGGTCCGATTGTCCAACATTTAAGTCGCATTGGCGCAGAGCATGGCGTGAGCCAGTTTTGGGTCCAACATTGTATGGCCAACCAAGACCAATATGGTCCGAAATGGCTGTTGTTGGGTGGTCAAAAACTTCAATTCTTGGTCCACACCATTGTATTTTTTGAATCGGCTACAGGTAAAGACTCTCACTTGGTTGAGGGTGATGTTCAATCTAAAGAGCATGCCGATATTGAAAGTGCACAGAAAGTTGGTAAGAAAGTTTATTTCAGAGTTGAGAAGTCACGCCTAACCGTTGAGGGTAAAAAGGGCGAAATATTCATGAACTTTGAAGAATGCCGCTTTGCCATGCCACAGGCTAGTTTGATGAACCTAGCTCTTAAGTTAAATGTCCTGAAACAGGGCGGTGCGTGGTTTAGCTTCACTTCTAAAACTGGTCAAGCCTACAAATGGCAAGGTTCAAAAGGTGTTGCAGAAGCTCTTAAAAAAGACCAAGCTATTTATGATGAGATTTTCGCAGCATGCCAAAAGTCGGTAAGCGTCGATGCGACCGGCGGTGCCAAAATCAGTGAAGTTTTAGTTGAAAAAGATGAGGATGACAAATGAGCGAAGAAGTTGTTGAAAAGCCACTAAGCACACTTGAGAAAGTCAGCCGTATGCATGCCCTAACAAGCATTGCTATGGACGAGGACCTTAAGAAGCTAATAGCAAAACACAAATCGGGTGATATCGCCCATGAGATTTTTGTTAAAGCGATAGAAGCAGAGGTTGAAAAGCTCATGACGTCGAAAGCGGTTGAGGAAGTGCCTCAAACACTGTCTGACATGCCACAGATGCTCCATGACGCCAAGACCGTCCTGACAGCCCTTAAGAGCACCGTGAGCAGCCTATATGCTTCTCCGCTGATCGAGGTGTTGTTTAACGTGAACGAGACGTTGGGTGGCGCAGCTTTGGAAGCTCCTGTAATCACACAGGCGCCAAAGCGTCGCCAACCTGTGACACAACAGGCTCAACAAAGGCCTCAAGTTCGGCAGCCAGTTGCCGATAACTATGATGATGATGCTCCACGTAGGGCGCCAATGTCTCTTTTTGAATGAGGGGTAATTTATGGGTTTTAAAGTAGGGGATGTTGTCATATTAAAGAGTGGAGGCCCACCGATGACAATTGAAAAGATTGACGGTGATGTTGCCCATGTGGTGTGGATGGTATCTATTTATAAATCTCAAAATAGTTTCGCCGTTTCCGTGCTTAATCATTTTGAGCCCACCCCAGCCAAGGCGCATGATCTCTCAATACCACTCACAACGGGTACGTATAGGATTGGACCTTAATCAAAATGGTTAATTTAATAATTAAAAGGGGTAATTTATGAGTTTTAAAGTAGGGGATGTTGTCGTCTTAAAGAGCGGAAGCCCACTGATGACAATTGAAGAGATTGATGGTGATGTTGCCCATGTGGTGTGGATGGAGCTTATTACTAAATATCAAAATAGTTTCGCCACATCAACTCTAGAACATTCTGTTGTCGAACTATTTGATCAAAGACCTAATAGGGCCGGAGTGGTAATTAATACAGCGGTGGATCAACTTTTTAACAATCAAAGAGGGTAATTTATGAGTGACAATGTCGAAACGGTAGAAGACAGCAAGGCTTACAAGGCTTTTGTGAAAGAGTTTGGTGAGGGTTTGGCAGCCGAGTTTCTGAACTTGGATGAAAAAGCTCTAAAGGAAACGATCTCTTATCACGCGACATATGAAGAAGAGTTGATGGCTGAATTGCGTCAGAATCCTAAATATGCCGCAGCCAAAGAAGTGATCAAAGATCTATCAGGTGCAGCACGCGATACCCTTAAGCCGTCAAAAGCTAAGGCAAAATTGGCAGCAGTAGTTTTGGTTGCAGGAGCTAAGTAATGTTTACAGCAGAGATATTCCAGTCCAAATTAGCCGAATATGGCATCGGCCACCGTGAGGTTGGGGTATCTCTTGCTGTCGAAACTTGTCCAGTATGCAGTAGCCGTGACTTTAAAGTGATATTTAGAGTTGTTGATGTGGATCCTAATGAGCCGTTCTTTGGACGGTGCCAAAAGGGTTCGTGTCAACAGGGTTATTCGTCAATCTCTTATTTTTTACGCTCTGGTGTTTCTAAATCGGCGGTATTAGGTTGGCATGGTAAAGATGCTAAAACCAGCATTAAAAATATGATACCTCCAATTAAGAGCTTAGAGCTTGAGCCGATTAAATACACTCCTGAGCCGATTACGCCGATCGATTTACGTCAGTTTATTGAGATTGATTCATGGCCGGAGCATCCCGCCGCTGTATATGCATACAGTAGGGGGTATAAACCTGAGCTTAGTCACAGTATCAAAATGGACGTGGTCAACAATGCAGTTGCTTTCATCTGCTGGAAACAGGATGTTCCAGTTGGCTATCAATTACGGTATGTTACGCCAAAGTTTAAACATATGAAGACAAAAAGTTCGCCTGGTTTTGACCGGGCAAATAGTATTTTTATACTGCCGCGCCACGATGCCAAAACTGTTGTGGTGTGTGAAGGTCCATTCACTGCCCAAGCGGCGTGGAATTTTGGTTATCACGGCATCTGCACATATGGCAGTAGTATTACATTGCCACAACTAACACAAATTGAAGAGTTTGTTAAAAGAAGTGGCTTTAATTTAGCTGTGGCTGTGGATCCTGATGAAGCGGGTGAGAAGTTTTTAGACGTGATTGCACGTTATTGGTATAACAAAACAGGTGGTTACGTGACAGCGATTCGGTGTGCGGGTGGGGATTTAAATGACGCGTGGGTTCAACAGTTATCTATTTCAGTGGTTGAGATGATAGACTTTAATCCGGCAATACCAAGAATGAGGCAGTTATGACATTTAAAGCGGGCGATGCGGTTGTTCTTAAAGGCGGCAGTCTAATTATGACCGTGGAGCATGATGAGGATTTGTCGTCAACACGCATCCCAACGGTTTGGATCTATGAAGGTAAGTGCCATACAGGGTATTATCCGACGAATATTTTGCGACGTGTTGAAGTGTGCGATGATAAGGGTATGGTGATCAGGATAGGTGACAAGGTTTTTATTGACGATGATTATGTTTGCGAAGTGTCGGATATTATTTATAGAGAGGACGGATCAGCTTCATTGTTGTGTGATTCGGGCGATGGGATGACTCTATGTGTCTACCCAAGCCTCGTATCTAAAGTTTCGGTCATCTCAATACCGCAAATCTCAACCGAATTAGGCGGAAAACCGCTCTAAAGCCCACAGTGCTGCTCCGACAATAATGCTAGTTACTACGCCGGCCGCGGTTTTGATAAACCCGGCTCTTTTTGTTTCAGCCTTCATTACGTCGCTATCCAACCGCGCCAACCTCTCGTCAGTCTTAACAGCGTGCTGAGCGAATTGAATCATCATCGTATGAACATCGCGGCTTAAGTCTTTAACGTCTGCCTTAACTTCGCTAATATCGTCACGCACAGCGTCGATTTGGCGCTGTAAATCATTGTCTCTTTGATCAAAACGCTGCATATCCATCTCTTAAAACTCCAGGCCGAAGCCGAAAATAAGTGCTTTTTTACCCATGTCGTATCCGCCATTTAACCAAAATGGTGACTCCGCGATCCGTCCACCCAATAGCGCACTATAGGTCGGTTTGTCCAATAGCTTTGATTTGCTTATAAACACGTGTGCAGACCACTGAGGTTGCTTATTTGCAGTGATCTCAGTGCGACGCGTTGTTGTGGTGTCTATCGTAGTGTCAACCGTGCGGTCGGTTGTAGAACTGGTCGTAGCGGATGAAGCGGCGGTTGCGGTGATAACGCTATTGTCAGTGATAGTCGTGGTTGTCGATCCGTCAGGACGCGCAACAATTTCAGTGCGAATGTTGTTACGGGCTACAGCTTCAGATTCGGTTGACTCAACCTTCACTTCAACTATTTTTTCAACAACCTTCTCAATGATTTTTTCGACTATTTTTTCTTCGACGACTATTTTGATTTCAGGCTGGATTGACTTTGATGCGTAGAAATATCCACAAGCTGCGAATGCAGCGGCAACGGTAAGGTGTGACAGAATTTGTTGAGAGTTCATTGTTGCCGCCGTATGTTTAGGGGTTAACCCTATTTTAGCGCGGCAACAAGTTGGATGGGGTAATTAGGTAGGTAAATTTTGTAGTATTTTGAAATTGTTATTTATTTTTGGGTTTCCATTCCCAATAACAGATATCATCAAGCATTTGGTCCAATTCAGATCGTCGCTCATGTTTAGCTGAAATATCCTCACCCATCTCTGTGCGCTGAATGTAAGTGCCACGCCATGCAGCTTCAGCTTGGGTTTTATGGACTTTTCTTTGTTTCTTTAAGAATTGTGTCACCGGATACACCCTCCAAAAACATTACTACCCCTTCATGCCGACCACCCCAAATACACTCAAATGGCGAAATATCAAAAAACATACTATTGGGATTCATCATCCAATCAACAGCTTTATCGGCATCATTATCGTGCAACTTTAGGGCGACCGCAAAAATGCGCATAAGTATTTCAAATTGCTTAGTTAAGTGGTCGCTCATCATTGTTGATTTAGTGGTCATCATGTTTGGCGCGCCCTAACAATCCTAGTTATATAACCAACCAACGGTTCAACTTCACCAGACTTAATCGTTAGATATCCCGGATCCAGTAGTCCAACAATGGCGTTGTCCAATTCTTTAGCTTGCTCTTCATTGTGATAGCGACCTAATGGATCAAAAGCGCCTGACCGCTTAACGAATACCTGGATGCGCTCAATCTCGGGATAGATCATTTCTAGGTGATGGTTAAGGCGCCTAATGGTCTCTTTTTCATATTCTGAGCAATAGGCGGTATTCATATGCAGCGGACTATCAGTCACAATCACGTCGGTTTTGCCATATAGACGCGCCTCACGCTGCAATTGCCCTGCGTAGATGATTGGTTGGTCATGAGGTTGTATAGCTTTGTTTTCCCACGCCCAGTCTTTGACAAACTCCTGCACAATTTCAGTATTAATACCCGCCATTTTTAATTGACTGAATAGTAATGCTGCTGACGTTGATTTGCCAGCGCCAGGACCGGCGTAAAGTTCAACCACAATTGTCTTTTTCATATCACTCCAATGCGTTTAGGAAGTTTTCCGCGTCGCTTATTTTAGCTTTAAAGGGGATATCAACGCTATTGTTAAAAGTATCGGTAAAACCGTAATGAGCAAACAAAACAGCCCATGTCCAAATTCTTGATTTCAATTCAGCGGCCTTAAGCAGGTTATCTAACTCTGGTCCGAACAAGGGGGTGGTGTCAGTAACAAACTTGTCTTCAATGCGATCCAGAGCCGACTGTGCCCTAGCAACCAACTCCACAGCGTCATTATAGCGACGGTCGGTTACTGAGTAGGGGTTAGAAACTTTTAAAGTGTTCTTAATCATGGGCAACTCCTTTGTTTGTTTCGCAACCTACTTACATATACCTTATCGGGAATTGCAAAACAAACTTTACGAATGTCGATAATGTCTATAATTACTACAACTTACGTAACGAACATTCCGCAAGAGGCCTTAACGTCGAATCCGACACGCGTTACAATTTTTGCTGTAGAGTCAAGATTTTCCTGCAAAAACGCAACGTTGCGGTGAATAACTTCATCCGATGGCTCTTCACCCTGTAAAGCAGAATATGGGTTGTAGCGGACCAGATTAAACTCAACTTTCAACTCACGCTCTTTAACAGCTTCACAGATGGCTGCCAAGGTCTCCAAATCATCATTCTGATCTTTAATGAAAGCCCAATGCAACTTGATGATCTTTTTTGTGTCCTCGTTCTCTATTCATCTAAAACAT
>Ga0172380_10002075_pt1 | contig 32498 bp, 36 predicted proteins | sample Leawe162metaG_FD_119747 | JGI IMG/M metagenome (GOLD analysis project Ga0172380, IMG submission 119747) | Leachate microbial communities from a municipal landfill in Southern Ontario, Canada - Leachate well 162 metaG | ecosystem: Engineered > Solid waste > Landfill > Unclassified | place... | reverse complement strand
GCAATTCCTTGTGGAAGCGGTGGTGCTCTGCCTCACCGGCGGGGCTATGGGCATCGTCCTCGGCCACGGCGGCTCCCTGCTGGTGCAGGTTCTGCTCAAATGGCCGGTGGAGACCTCGCCCGCAGCCATCGCCACGGCGGTGCTGGTTTCGGCCGGGGTGGGAATCATCTTCGGATTCTATCCGGCCTGGAAGGCCTCGCGGCTTGATCCCATCGAGGCCCTGCGTTATGAATAAGGTAATTGCCCAGCAGCACCGCATCTGCGTTGTCATCGGTCAACTCGTGTGCAATAGCACACTTCATCGGCCTCTTCCTAGCATCTGCGGCCCTGCTGAACAATTACCGTTTTGGGTTTATCCCTATTCCCCTGCTCCGAATTTGGAAAATTACTGAATACAAGCAACCGGGCCAGCCTCCCCGGCCTCTATTAATAAGGAGTAACCCCATGCCCCGCTTAACCTACCGAACCTCCCTGGTCCTCTGCCTCTGCCTGCCCCTTGTCACCAGTTGCGCGATAGGCCCTGATTTCCTCCGCCCGGAGAGCAAGGTTTCCTCCCAGTGGCTGGGACAACCGCCGACAGCCCCCGAGGGTGCGCCCGCAGCGGAACAGAACCTGGCCCAGTGGTGGACGGTGTTCAACGATCCCCAGCTCACCTCCCTGATCGAACGGGGGATGCAGGCCAATCTGGATCTGCGCATGGCCCAAAGCCGCATCCGCCAGGCCCGCGCCTCCATGGGCATCGCCGGGGCGGATCTTGGCCCCACGGTCAATACCGATGCCTCGCTTACCCGCAGCCGGACCCCGGCCTCCTCGACCAGAAGCGAGGTGACGACCTCCAATCTCTACCAGGCTGGATTTGACGCCGGGTGGGAGATCGACCTTTTCGGCGGCCTGCGGCGCGGGGTCGAAGCGGCAGGCGCGGATCTCGACGCAGCCATGGAAAGCCGCAGCGACCTGCTGGTAAGTCTGAGCGCCGAGGTGGCCAGCAACTATCTCAATCTTCGCTCCCTGCAACAGCGGCTGACCATTGCCCGCGAGAACCTCAAGGCCCAGGAGCATACCGCCGAACTGACCCGCCAGCGTTTCAGCGCGGGCTTTGCCAGCAAACTCGATGTGGCGCGGGCGGAAGCCCTGGCCGCCACCACGGCCGGGCAGATTCCGCTGCTTGAGGCGCAGGCACGGCAAACCATTTACAGCCTCAGCCTGCTTTTGGGCGGCGAACCTGCCGCCCTGCTGGAAGAACTGACCCCGGACGGGCCTCTGCCCACGGCCCAAGCCACGGTGCCGGTGGGCTTGCCGTCGAATCTGCTCCTGCGCAGGCCGGACATCCGCAGGGCGATTGCCAAGCTCCATGCAGCCACCGCCCGCATTGGGGTGGCCAAGGCCGATCTCTTTCCTAAATTCACCATCTCCGGGGCGCTGGGCTTTCAGAATACCAATTCCAATGCGCTCTTCAACACCGCCGGCAGCTTTTGGTCCCTTGGCCCGGCCCTGAACTGGCCGCTCTTTGACATGGGCCGCACCCGGGCCAATCTGGAACTGAAAAAAGCCGTTCAGGAAGAGGAACTCCTGGCCTATGAACAGACCGTGCTCAACGCCCTGCGCGAGGTGGAAAACGCCCTGATCGCCTCGACCAAGGAAGAGGAGCACCGCCGATCAATGGCCCAGGCCGTGGCAGCCAACCGCACCGCCGTGGAGCTGGCCACCGCCCTCTACACCGCAGGGCAAAACGATTTCCTCGCCGTGCTCGACGCCCAGCGCTCCCTCTATGCCGCCGAGGATAGCCTGGCCCAGTCCAGCCGCACCGTGTCCACCAATCTGGTCGCCCTGTTCAAGGCGTTGGGCGGCGGTTGGCAGACGGAAGAGGCGGCCCGCGAAGGTTCGGGTTCCTAAGCGCGTTAAACCGTGAGCCGCCCAAGGCGGCAGCACTTTTCTTCCCCCTTTAACAAAGGGGGACCGAGGGGGATTTCAAAACGCCGGAATCGTGCGCCCCGTCCGAAAATCCCCCCTCACCCCCCTTTTGCAAAGGGGGGATAAAAAATCAAGGAACGGTTCTAACCAAACCAGGGGCTTGTCACACATGACCAAGCAATGATGCACAGAAAAACCTCGGTACGCATCCAGCCCCACCAGGCAGGACAGCCGCTCCTCGATTTCGTCAGCCAGCGCTTCACCTACCGGAGCCGCGAGGAATGGCAGGCGGAGCTGGTAGCCCACCGCTTTCTGCTCAACGATGCCGAGGTACGGACCGATTGTATTCTGGCCCCCGGCGACCTGCTCGTTTACCTGATGCCCGCCCTGATCGAACCCCCGGTTGACTCCGGCTACACCGTGCTCCACGAGGATGACGACCTGCTGGTAATCAACAAACCCGCCCCCCTGCCCTGCCATCCCGGCGGCCGCTTCTTCGCCCACACCCTCTGGGCCCTGCTCAAAAAACAGCACGGGCTTGCCGATCCACGGCTCATCAACCGGCTGGACCGGGAAACCTCCGGCCTCGTGTTGGTGGCCAAGAACAAGAGTGCAGCCCGCCTGTGCCAGGAGCAGTTTGCTCGACACCGGGTGGAGAAGGTTTATCTCGTGGTGGTGGAAGGGGATTTCCCGGACACGCCTGTGCCGGTGGAAGCCACGGGATGGATGGGGGTGAACCCAAACAGCGCGATCCGCAAGAAGATGCGGTTCTACCCGACGCAGAAAGATGCGCCGTCTGGAGCCGTAGAGGCCAGCACCCAGTTCCGGCGAATCTCCGGCACAGGCACCACCAACTTGAGTCTGCTGGAAGCACGACCGCACACCGGCCGCTGCCACCAGATCCGCGCCACTCTGTTGCACATGGACTTTCCGGTGGTGGGCGACAAACTCTACGGGGTGGACGAGCAGCTTTTCCTCCGTTTTCAGGAAGACCGGTTGAGCGACGCCGACCACGCCCAACTCCGCCTCCCCCGCCAGGCCCTGCATGCCGCCAGACTGCGCCTCACCCACCCGATGACCGGACAGGAGCTGGAATTTTCCGCCCCCTTACCACTGACCCTTTCCGCTTTAATGGCAAGCGCCCGCTCTTTTTCTTGACAAAGATTGCCAAAAAGCTCATCTTTTCAACAGGAGGTTCCACCATGGCAACCATGAATGTTTCCCTGCCAGACCCCATGAAATCGTGGGTTGAAAGACAGGTCAGCACCGGCCATTACAGCAATGCCAGCGATTATGTCCGTGACCTGATCCGACAAGACCAGGAATACCAGGACAAACGCGAGGCCCTTGTCAAAGCGCTCATTGCCGGAGAAAACAGCGGCGTTTCCGAACGCACGGCCGGTGACATCTGGCAGGATGTCAAAGCACGGCGCGGGCTCGATGTATAGGCTTTCCAATGGTGCCGCCCAGGATATCGAAAACATCCTGGAGCAGTCCTTGGTCGAATTTGGCCTGTTGCAGACGAAAAACTACTTCAAGTCGCTGACCCGCTGCCTGAAACTCCTCGGTGATAATCCGGAAATGGGCCGCAGTGCCGAAGAAATCCGGCCAGGATACCGCCGCTTTCCCCACAAAAGCCACCTGATCTTCTACAAACCGACCGGCAAAAACGACATCCTCGTCGTCCGCATTCTCCACCCCCACATGGATGCCATCCGGCACACTCAGGACTGACCACCGCCTGCGCTTCAGGGATTGCTGGCATAGATATCGGTTTACTTTTCCTGTGATCTTCCATATCCTATCAGACACTATCTCTCCACGGAACCCAACCATCCGAAAACCGGAGAGCGTCCGCCTCCAATTTGACAGAAACTTATAATTAACTTATATTCAAACATGTACAGCATAGAATGGCAAAAGAAAGCCCGCAAGCAGCTTGACAAGATAGCCGATAGCCACACCCGTCGGGAAATCAAGGACGCGGTCGCCACCCTGGCCGATTTCCCGAGCGCCGCGCAGGTAAAAAGGCTGGTCAACCACCGCCACGAATACCGTCTGCGCGTTGGCAGGTACCGGATATTATTCGATGTCCTGGACGCCGTTCAGATTGTGTCCATCGAGGAGGTAAAAAAACGCGATGATCGAACCTACTAAAATCCAACCGATCTACCAGGGCGGGGTTCCGGCCTTCGTGGTCATCCCCTTTGCCGACTTCGCCCGCGAACACCCGAAGGAAGCGGAAGCCATCAAACCGCTTCACCCGCGCATCCCAGAGGGAGACGCCGTACCCCATGAAGTGGTGGCCATGCACATTGACCGGGACATCACCTACCTCCGCGCCTGGCGGGAATACCTTGGCCTCACCCAGGCCGAGGTCGCCGAACGGGCCGGAATCACCCAGGCCGCGCTCTCCCAGATGGAGTCCGGCGAAGCCAAGCTGCGCAAGGCCACCCGGGAAAAACTGGCAAAGGCCATGGGCTTGAACCCGGAACAGTTGGCCTAGCGGAAACAATCACCATGGGAGAACTTGCCGGGCGGCTGGTCATCATGGTCCACACCAGGAGGGGTGACGCAACCCGGATCATTTCCATGAGGAAAGCCAATGAAAGAGAACAACGCTGGTTTGAAAAGCAATTTGAAGAAGGTTGACAGCCACCAAATCAGCCCGGCGGAATATACTGAACTTCCTGAGCTGCCGGAGGAGTTTTTCACCGAAGGGCAATTGTACCGCAACGGCAAACCCGTTGAGCGGCGGAGCCGTGGCAAACAGAAGGAGCCAACCAAAAAACAACTCACCATCCGGCTGAATTCCGAGGTGGTCGATTTTTTCAAGTCCCAAGGGAACGGCTGGCAATCACGGATCAACAAAGCGCTCCAGGAGTACGTTCGCTCGCACAAACCCGCCTGATTTTCTACAAACCCACCAGCCAAAACAACATCCTCGTCATCCGCATTATCCACCACCACATGGATGCCATCCAACACATTCAGGATTCTGCTTCCCATCGGAACTTCAGCCAGCACGCGGGTGCCATGCGTCAAGGGCTTACGTTGCGAATAAGTCATTCCGGCGGAGTCCAAAAGAATAAATTTCTTGTCTTGCTCCATGTTGTCAGGTAGACAGATACTACTCTGGCTATTTTTAGCCGGAATTATAGAGCCTGCCATGTAACCCCCCATTACAGGGTACAAAAGCAACTGTTTAAGCAAAAAAAATGCGCCCAAACGGTGACGTAAGGTTCATTTGTCGGCTAGAAATCAAGTGGAAATTTCAACTCGGGCTAGCTCGATAATAATATTGTTATACATGAGGAGGAAGAATGAGCGACACTCAGGCTGAAGAGAAAATATCGAAGTCATCTAATCCACTGGTGTTTATTAGCCACGACACGCGCGATGGAGAACTGGCAGAGGCTTTTAGCAATCTTCTTAAAAGCGTGAGCGCAGGAGTGCTAAAGTCATTCCGAACTTCTGATAGAAAAGGAAACCAAGGGATTGAGTATGGTGTGGAGTGGTATCCAGAAATTATAAAGAATATCCAAGGCGCATCTGATGTTGTTTGCCTACTCACAAAAAGGAGCGTGGACAGGCCATGGATATTGTTTGAAGCAGGCATGGCAAAGGGTAAGCTAGATACACCAATTCTGGGAGTTGCGCTCGGAATTGAACTTAAAGACGCATCAACTGGGCCATTCGCTCAGTTTCAAAACTGCGGCGACGATGAAGACTCGCTTACAAAGCTTGTGTTTCAGCTTGTAAACAGAATACCAAACTCAGAACCAGACAAAGATACGATTAAGTATCAAGTAGGGAAATTCAAACAGTCTATTTCCGTAATACTAGAAAAATCGGACGCGTCAGCAAAAAAGGAGGTCGGCTCAAAATCATCCACAGATGTCAGAGATATCGAGAACTCGTCTGCGAAACTGTTTGAAGAAATAAAAATCATGTTCCAAGACCTTCCATCAAGAATCGAAAGAACAAATCCGTCGGAAAGCAGGAAGCGTCGGAGAAGAATCCATCCTGGCATGCTTGATGAAATGATTCACATGACCAAAGATGGAAAGCTAGGTATTCGTATTGCGCTCAGTTTTTACAAAGAAAAATTGCCGTGGGTATATGACGAGGGAATCTTACTTCTAAATAAGATGGAGGGTAGCAAAACTCCCTCAACAATAAAGCGCTACATGCATGAGTTCGAAGAGTTACTCATGATTAGCACTAGGAATCCGATGATTGAAGAGTTTCTTATGGATGACAAAGAAGACTATTACTTACTCATGGAACTTCCCAAAATAATTCTCCGAAATTTTGAAAGAGTTGCACTCGAACATGTATAACATGGCGTTCGAGCGGGACGCCGCAACAGCGCGGCATCCCTCAACTTCCCGTTAAATTACAAATGAAAATCGCAATCCAAATACATATCTTCCTCGTTGCGTTTTTGTTCTCCATGCCTTTGCATGCAAAAGAATGCACAAAAAATGAGGCAGTTGCAGCAGAGACTGTCATTGATTACCTTGATTCGTGGAAAGAAATATATAACGCATTTAAATCATTCGGTCACTGCGATGATGGCGCAATTGCAGAAGGTTTTGATGATGTCATTTCTATCCAATGGAGTGAGCATTGGGACAATATCAATGATATGATCAAATTCGTGCAAGAAAATATGAATTTTAAAGCCTTTGTTTATAAACGAATTGGTTCCGAAACTATTCCATACGACCGTTGGGAAAAGATCGTAGCCCAGGCCAAGGCAAGTTGCCCCACGGAAGCTTTCGAATTTTGTCGGAAAATAGAAGAAGCAAAATAGCGTCAAACGAAAACAGAGGGAGGAATTCGCATGAATCTGATCTTTGTCCACGGCTGGAGCGTCACCAACACGGATACCTACGGCGGGCTGCCGGAGGCTTTGGTTGCGGCGGCCGGCGCATACCATCTCGACCTGTCGATCCAGCACATCAATCTTGGCCGCTACATAAGCTTTCACGACGAAGTCACGGTCGACGATATCGCCCGCGCCCTCGACCAGGCGCTGCATGACCTGCCCGGAAACGCGCAGGCTATCCAGCCTTTTTCCTGCATCACCCATTCGACCGGCGGGCCGGTGGTGCGGCACTGGATCAATCGCTACTTCGGCGCCGGCCGCCTCGCGCAACTCCCGCTGCGGCACTTGGTCATGCTCGCCCCGGCCAACCATGGCTCGGCCCTGGCCGTGCTCGGCAAGGAACGGGTGGGCAGGATCAAGGCCTGGTTCAGCGGCGTCGAGCCGGGGCAAAAGGTGCTCGACTGGCTGTCGCTCGGCAGTTATGGCCAATGGACGCTCAACGAGGATTTCCTCTCCTACGATTATACCGACACCGCGTTTTTCCCCTTTGTTTTGACCGGGCAGGGAATCGACCGCCAGTTGTATGATTTTCTCAACAACTATCTGGTTGAACCCGGCTCAGACGGGGTGGTGCGCGTCGCAGGCGCCAACATGAATTACCGCTATCTGGCAATCGAGCAGAACAACGAACTACTTCGCAAGCAGCCGCCCACCTACCGGCTGGTCGCCGACGATCACCAGCCCGTGCGGATTGCGCCGCCGGTGCCGCTTGGCGTCTATTCCAATTACAGCCACAGCGGCAAGAAAATGGGCATCATGGCGAGCATCACCCCGCAGGGCGCAACGGTCCAGCCGGTGGTCAACGACATCCTGCAATGCCTGCTGGTCAACAACCAGCAGAGCTACCAGCAGCGGGCGGAAGCGTTGACGAAACTGACCCAGAGCGAGCAAGAAGGAAAAGAGCGCTACGCCATGTTGATCTTCAATGTCCACGACAATCAGGGCAACCGCTTCGCCAAGGACGACTTCGACGTTTTCCTCCTTGCCGGCCGCGACTACCAGCCCCAGATGATGCCGAAAGGATTCTTCATGGACCGGCAGATGAACGGTATTACCAGCAATCTCGTCTACTACCTGAATGTGGACAAGATGAACCAGATCAAGGACGGCCTTTTCGGCCTCCGCATTGTCGCCCGCCCCTCCAGTGGCTTCTCCTACTACTACGCTGCGGAGTTCAGGTCGGACGGGGCCTCTTACTCCAACATCATCGCGCCCAATCAGACGACCTATGTGGACATCACCCTGAACCGCCAGGTCGACAAAAACGTCTTCCGTTTCGACCCGGCCGACCAGCCGCGCAAAAACTTCAAAAACCTGCCGGTCGCAGGGAAGCCCATTGACAACTGAGCAGGTCAGGCCAACCACTTTCCGGTAAAAATCTCCCGGCGAACAACAGCATCGCCGTAACTGCTTGAGGAGGGATTATGGACATGCAAAGATTGTTGATCTCATGTTTTCTCGTGATCTGTTTCGGCTTGCCGGGCTGCTCTCTGTCTCCGGTGGCCGGAACCGGGGTAACCGAAACCGAGCTGAGCCGGGCGATCGGGCAGATGTCCTTTGAGCGCGGTCTTGCGGAACACTACGTGAGTTTGGCTCTGGCAAAAGCCAAAGACAACCCGGACCTCGCGAAAACCGTCCAAGACAAATACGGACGCGCGGCGGCCCTGGGGAACTCCCTGATCGATAAACTCAAACTGAGTCTGACGCTTCGCAAGATCGACGCCGACGAGCTGGCTCAAGATGTCAAGCGGGTTGCCGCCGCGGTCAATGAACTCCATGCCGAGGTAAATCCGCCGCCAATCGGGACAAAGGGTGATAAAATGGCTGCGGCCGCAATCAAGGAACTCCTCGCCCCGGCATCCATCGAGGTAATCGCGAATTCGGCTTTAACAATCTGGAAGGCAGCCCAAGAGCGGGACGACAAGCTCATCGAGGACATCAAGAAAGAACTCGACCAGCATCGCTGGAAGCATTGGCGTGAACTGGATACGGTAATATAGCGCCGCGAAGCACACAGGGAAACCCAACATGGCAAAGCATGTCTGCCCCTGGTGGCTGGCCTATACCTTTGACAATCCGTTGCGGCGGATCTTCCACAAGCCGGAGGAGATGTTCGCCCCGTATCTGAGGGAAGGGATGACAGCCATCGACCTCGGCTGCGGCATGGGGTATTTTTCCATCTCCATGGCCAGGATGGTTGGCGAAAGCGGCAAGGTTATCTCCGTTGATCTGCAACAACAGATGCTGGACACCCTGATGCAGCGGGCCGGGAAAGCGGGGGTCGCCGGCCGCATCACCCCCTTGCTGTGCGAGGAGAACAACATCGGCAACCACGACGAGGTTGATTTCGCCTTGGCGTTCTGGATGGCGCACGAAACCCCGGATGAAGGACGCTTTCTCCAGCAGGTCCATGCGATCCTCAAAAAATCAGGCAAGCTCCTCCTGGCTGAACCCAAGCTCCATGTCACCGGTGGTGAATTCCAAAAAACCCTGGCCATCGCCCAAAAAATAGGGTTCAAACGCATTGATTCGCCTATAATCTCCTTGAGCCATGCGGCTCTGTTTGAGAAGCCATGATGTTTGCAGGAGCCCCCTTGTGAGGAGTACACCATGCCCCGATTCGGCGCCCACATGTCCATCAGCGGCGGAATCGCCCTGGCCTTTGACCGATTGGCCGAGGTGGAGGGCGAGGCGTTGCAGATCTTCACCGCCAACCAGCGGCAATGGCAGCCCAAGACCCCAACGCCTGCCGAGATCGAGGCCTTCAAGGCCCGGCGGCGACTGGCGCCGGGGGTTCCGGTCGCCTCCCACGATTCGTACCTGATCAACCTCGCTTCGCCCAACCCGGAAACAACGGCCAAGTCCATCGTCGCTTTCCGCGACGAGTTGCGCCGCTGCGCGGCCCTGGGCGTCGAATACCTGGTGGCCCATCCCGGCTCCCATCTCGGCGAAGGGGTTGCGGCGGGGCTCAAAAGATTTGCCGCCAACCTGGACCGCGCCTTTGCCGAGGCTGGTACCGGCCATCAGGTCATGGTGCTTCTTGAGACCACTGCGGGCCAGGGCACCAACCTGGGGGCGAGCTTCGAGGAGCTGGCCACGATCATCGCCACATCCGCCCACCCGGAACAACTGGGGGTCTGCTACGACACCTGCCACACCTTTGTTGCCGGCTACGACATCCGCACCCCCAAGGCGTATGCCGAAACCATGACCGAGTTCGACCGGCTGCTCGGCCTGGAACGGCTCCGGTTCTTCCACCTCAACGACGCCACCAAGGGGCTGGGCAGCCGAATCGACCGCCACGCCCATATCGGCCAAGGCGAGATCACCGTCGCGGGGTTCCGCAACCTGATCAACGACCCGCGCTTTGCCGACCACCCCATGGTTCTGGAAACCCCCAAGTCGGATGATCTCCACGAAGACCGGAACAACCTGAAACTGCTGCGGAGCCTGCTCAACTAAGCGAAAATGCGTGCAAATCCAGCCAGGCAAAGCGCATTGCATACCCCCGTATTTATCCGGTATTGCCTGCGGGCGTGCCCCGGTGTATGGTTAAGCGTTTACAAAAATAGCGCCCGACCCGGAGCCCCACTGTCCGGCCTCGCTTCCTGGAGAGTACAGTCATGCACTGCTGGGATTTCCACAACTGCGGAGAAAAGAAAAAAAATTGCCCGGCCTTCCCTCGCTCGGGGAAAAGCTGCGCCCTGCTGGCCGGCACCATCGGCTCCGGCCAGCCCATCTTTGTCTTCAGCCAGAAGAGCGAACGCTGCCTGCGCTGCTCCTTTTTCCACAGCGAGCACTATGTCGAGGAGTTCGAAGGCGCCATCGAGCACGAACCATTTTAACCGCCCCGCCCCGCATCTCCACCCCATTCAAGACCTACCCCGCTGTAAGATTGATTAGGTTGCCCTCCTTACGGAGCAACCGGAACGATGTTAAGGACAGATCATGAAAAAAATCAGCCAGTATTTCCTGCAGGGCCTTCTCTTTCTCGTGCCCGTGGTCTCCACGGTGTATGTGATCTATGCCATCTTTTCCAAAATCGACGGCATCTTCCCCTTTGACATGCCGGGGATCGGCTTTCTGCTCACCATCGGCCTCATCCTGGCGGTGGGGTTCGTGGCCTCCAATCTGCTGGCCAACAGGGTGATGCTCCTGGTGGATCGAATTTTTGCCCGGCTGCCGCTGGTCACCATGATCTACACCTCCATCAAGGATCTGGTCCATGCCTTTGTCGGAGACAAGAAAAGCTTCAACAAGCCGGTGCAGGTGGCCCTGGATGCGGACAACACCATCCGCGTCCTGGGGTTCATTACCCGCGACGACCTCACCGGACTCGGACTTGCGGGCAGTGTCGCGGTCTATCTGCCGCAGTCATACAATTTTGCCGGCAATCTCATCATCGTCGAGCGAAACCGGGTCTCTCCCCTGGCCGCCGACCCCGGGGAGGTGATGAAATTCATCGTCTCCGGCGGGGTTTCCTCGCAATAACCAAATCGTTCTCCGTTACGGCGACTGCCGGACAAACCGGCATTATCCCCGTCAATTTGCGCATTTTGTTTTCTTGACAGGCACCGCCCCGGGGTGGGAAACTAACCTCAGGCCGAGCAAAAAAACTGTCTCGACAGCGGCCTGCTCGCTTGGACCATTGATTGTGCTCAGCCTTCGGAACATGCCGACCCAACGCGCAAAAATCACCAGGAGGACATTATGCGAGAAAAAGGAAAAGGGAGGGGTTTTTCCATCATACTGAGCGCATTGCTCACCTTCACAACCGTCACCTGCGCCTTGGCAGCCGACCTTGATGCGATTAAAAAGCAGGGAACGCTGAGGCACCTTGGTGTTCCGTACGCGAATTTTGTCTCCGGCTCCGGCGATGGGCTGGACGTCGAACTCTGTCAATTGTTCGCCAAACACCTTGGCGTGAAGTACGAATACGTGAAGACCGACTGGGGAACGGTTATCCCGGACCTGATCGGCAAAAAGGTCAAGGCCAAGGGCGCCGAGGTCGAAATCACGGAAGATGCGCCGGTCAAGGGGGACATGATCGCCAATGGCTTTACCGTGCTCCCCTGGCGGGAAAAAGTCGTGAAGTTCTCGGAACCGACCTTTCCAAGCCAGATCTGGCTGATCGCCCGGGCAGACTCGCCCGTTAAGCCGATCATCCCGACAAAGGACATCAACAAGGACATCGCCCTCACCCGCGCACTGATGAAGGGAAAAAAAGTCCTTTCCCTGGAAAAAACCTGTCTTGACCCGAAACTCTACGACCTTGCCGCCACCGGCGCCAAGGTGATCGGCTTCATGGGACAGTTGAATGAACTGGCGCCCGCCATCATCAACAACGAGGCGGAAATGACTATTCTGGATGTGCCGGATGCCTTGATCGCCATCGAAAAATGGCCCGGCAAACTCAAGATTATCGGGCCGATCTCCCCCAAACAGATAATGGGAGCAGGCTTTGCCCAGGATGCCCCCAAGCTGTTGGCGGAATACAACATCTTCCTGGCCGGGATCAAAAAGGACGGAACCTATATGAAGCTGATAAACACATACTACCCTTCGGCCCGCATGTATTTTCCCGATTTTTTCAAGGGACTGTAAGACGAAAAGCCTTCCGGAATGAGGCACTTTTTTTTCCTGTCAAACCCGAAGAGATCCCTGACCGTCCTCCTTGTGGCGGTCCTGGCCGGATACATGGGGTTCCTTGTTTACTCCCAGTACCAGTCCCAGGAGGAACTGCGCAAGGTTTCCCTGACCCGCTTCCTGCATGAAAATGAAAAGCGCGCCATGGCGGTGGACTATTTCATGGCGGACCGGCTCGGCGACCTGGCCGAACTGGCGGAAAATCGCGAACTTGCCCTTTATCACGAGAATCTCGCCCTTGGGATGTCAATCGAGTACGGGCTCGGGGCCGCTCTCATCGCCGCCGAGGAGAGCTTCGAAAAAAGCAGAACCCGGCTCAAACTCGAAAAGAGCGCGGTGTATCCTCGGCTCGTATACCTGGATGAATCGGGCAACAAACTGATAGATACCCACGAGCCCGGTTTGTTCCAAGGCGAGCAGCGCCAATGGAGCCGCTACCTTTCCTCCAGGGAATCCCACGCGACGTTCATGTTCGAGCCCGGCGACAACGCCGATGGCTTCATTGTCATCTCCTGCCCCTACACCTTCAAAGCCCGCTATGCCGGACAGCTGCTCGCCTGGCTCTCGGTCAAGACCATCTATCACCACTTTATCGAAGCGTCCGCCCAGGACTCCAGGTTCATCACCACCCTCCTGTTCAAAGGCGAGTACATCAAAGTACCCGAGGACGCCGACCGGGTGATCGCCGCCGCTCTGCTCCCAAAGGCGCGGAACCTGCAACCCAGGGCGCCTTTTTCGTTGACCGTCACCGCTCGCGATAACCGGCCGGAACGAATCCTCGGCATGATGAGCCCGGTTGGCGAGACCCCTTTCGCCCTTGCCGCTTTTTTACCGGAACATCTCGATTCAGGGGAACAATCGCCGCGACGTTTGCTCTTCACCATGGCGGGATTCGGGCTTCTGATCCTCGCCGGAGGCATCGTCATCCTGCGGATCGACATGCGAAACGCCGTGCTACAAGCCCGCCTTGAGGAAATCGCCCTGCGCCAGAAAATCGTCGCCGAGCAAAACGCAAACCTGCGCAAGCTCAGCACCGCCGTGGACCAAAGCGCCAACACGGTCCTCATCATGACAAAAGACGGCACCATCGAGTATGTCAATCCGCATTTTACCGTCGTTTCCGGCTACCGCCCCGAGGAAGTCATCGGCAACAATTTTCTGAATCGCTGGAGCGCGCATAATTCGAAGGAAACCCTCGACACGCTGTGGGAAACCATCAACGATGGCAAACAGTGGACTGGCGAGTTGCGCAATCGGAAAAAAAGCGGCGAGATACTTTGGGAACAAACAACCATCGCCCCGGTAAAGGATGAGCAAGGGGCCATCGCCGACTTTATCGCCATCAAGGAAGACATCACGAAACGCAAGGAGGCGGAGGAGGAGATCCTGCGGCTGAACACCGATCTGGAGCAGCGGGTTCTCGACAGAACCACTGCCCTGCAGGTTTCGAATCGGGATCTGGAAAAGGCCTACCGCGAACTCAAGGCCGCCCAATCCCAGATCCTGCAGCAGGAAAAAATGGCCTCCATCGGCCAACTGGCCGCAGGGGTTGCCCATGAAATCAACAATCCCACCGGCTTCATCCTGAGCAATCTCAATTCCCTGAAAAAGTATTTGCAGCGGTTCGCCGAATTCCTGACTCTGCAAACCGAAGCCCTGGAAAAGCTGTCGGCGGGTGGAAACGAGGGTGTTGACGCCGTGCTGCAACCGGTGACGGAACAGCGCAAGGTTCTGAAGATCGACCACCTCCTCGACGATATCGGGCCATTGATCGAGGAATCAATCGAGGGCGGGGAGCGGGTCAAGAAAATTGTCCAAAGCCTGAAGAGCTTCGCCCACATCGACGAAGCGGAGTATAAACCCTCCGACATCAATGCCGGGCTTGAAAGCTCCCTGGCCGTGGTTTGGAACGAACTCAAATACAAGGCCACCGTCATCAGGGATTATGGCGAAATCCCGAATACGGTCTGCAATCTCGGGCAATTGAATCAGGTTTTCGTGAATATCCTGGTAAACGCCGCCCATGCCCTGGAAAAACAGGGGGAAATTACGGTGAAGACCCGGCGAGACGGAGAGACCATCCGCGTCGCCATCTCGGACACGGGCTGCGGCATTCCGGCCGAGACAATCAACAGGATATTCGAACCGTTTTTCACCACCAAGGAAGTCGGCAAGGGAACAGGGCTGGGGCTTTCCATCGCCTACGACATCGTGGTCAAGAAACACAACGGCCAAATCGAGGTCGAGAGCGAACCCGGCAAAGGCACAACCTTTACGCTCACGATCCCAATCGTCATCTGAAGCGATACACAACCGCCTTTGGAGCTGAACGCATGTGCCAGTTCTGCACCCAGCATGGGGAAGGAAAAAAGTGGTACGAGAACATGGCCAACTACACGGCCGAGATGTTCCGCCAGGTCAATTCCCCGCAAAACCTCACCCGCTTCCTGCGCGGCTTCACCAAGTCGCTCAGGGATGATGTCGCCACGGCCTCGCGCTGGCAGCGCCGCTTCCCGCGCATCTACCGCTTCATCGTCTATCCCATCCTCTCTCGCAAGATGCAAAAAACCCACTTCGGCCAGATCGTGCCGTTGGAGGATATCGAAGCGATCCTCTCCCGGATGGAGCACATCGTCCGGCTGCCTTGCGTCTGCCGGAGGGTCTCCCTGGGCACTGAAAAACGCTACTGCTTCGGGGTGGGCATGGATCTGACCCCGATCCTGGCCCAGGTACCGGATTTCGCCGCCTTCGAATACTGGACCAGGGAGCAGGCCATCGCCTTTATTCGCCAACTCGATCAGGAGGGCAAGACGCACAGCGTCTGGACCTTCAACACCCCGTTCATCGGCGCGATCTGCAACTGCGACCAGGATTGCATGGCCTACAGGGCCCAGATCACCCTGGGGGTGACCCGCACCATGTGGAAGGCGGAGTACGTGGCCGAGATCGATCCGCTGCGCTGCACGGGCTGCAACCTCTGCCGCAAGCGCTGCTTTTTCGACGCCATCTCTGTTGACCGCGACAACCACAAGTGCGTGGTCGATGCCATGGCCTGTTACGGCTGCGGCGTTTGCCGCCCCGTGTGCCAACACGACGCCATCCGTCTGATCGACCGCGCCGCGGTGCCCGCGGCGGCCGCGAACTGGTAGGTTCCCGGCATGCAACCAATCGACAAACTGCTGAGCCGCATCAAGTGGGACAAGGAGTTCGGCGACGCCGCCTTTGAGATCGGCTACCACGACCGGGTGGCCGAGATCATTGTCCGGCGGCCGCTTGGTGACCTGCTCTTTGAGCCGGGCAACAAGGAATCCTTTCTCCTCATGGATGACGAGGGGATATATCAGCGGATTCCCCTGCACCGGGTGCGCGAGGTGTACCGCAATGGCGAGCTGATCTGGCAACGGCCCGGAACCAGCGAGATACTCCACTGAAAACACACCATCGCGCAGGGCTAGAAAAAGAAGGAAAGGATAAGAGACCCGAAGCTGTGATTATCGGGTTGGCCGTCGAATTCCTTGGTGCGGAGCACCTGGGTCCAGGTCAACTTGAACTGTTGGAAGTAGAGGGCTGCCCCGCCTGCCAGGTCGGCGACAAAAGGCTTCTTACCGACGCTGTGGCTGTCGGCAAAGGTGTTGCCGTCCAGAAAGATATCCCGCAGAACAGCGCGGCTGTTCACTGCGGCAAAGAGGTACCCGCCCTGCTGCTGCCTCACGGAGAAAGCGGTGTTTCCGGCAGGCCGGATCAAGCTCACCCCGAAATCATCCGGCAGATTCCAGCCCAACCGGGTTTCAAAACCGGTATTGGCATAGGTGGCGACATTGCCCAGGGAGCAGCCCAGATGGGAGATGGCATCCATGGCAAAGGCGCCGTTGCTGAAGAAGGGGGCGAACTGCCACTTGCGCTCGTAAATCGCGGCCAGCCCCGGCTCGTTTTTCAATTGGTGCTCCCAGCCGTTTGGCCGTTGCAGGTCGCGGAGGTCATGCACCGCCTTTTGCGTCTCATCGGCATAGGAGTTCGGCCCGATCATGCCCAGCTGCAGCTCGATGGTGTCCATCCACTCGCGGCTTCTGGTATGAAATGCCGTGGCGCAATAGGTCCAGCCCGCATAGGGGCGATCCTCGACAATCAGATCGCTGCGGGAGATATCGGCAGGGGTATACATGTTCTGGCCGACGGAGAACTCGATCTTGCGCTTCAAATCCGGATCGGGATTGTTGATAAAGGGCAGCCGGGAGATGTATGCAAGGCTCCACTCCGGCAGCTTTCCGCTCTCGACAAAGCCGACCAGGTCCGGGGAGATGAGGGAGATCTTGACCCCGTTGGTGTAGTTGCGGTCCGTGCCGGTAAAGAGGTCGTTTTCAAAGTAGACATGCACGGTCCACGGCAGTTCCGGTTCTTCCCGGGCCAGGGAAGGCGTTGCCGCTACGAGACAGGAAAGGCTCATGAACAGCCCGAAAAAAAAGATCAGGGGGCCGGAACGGAAAAGGGGCATTGCAACCTCATGGGAGGCAACGGGCAGATGCGGGACAAACAAAGGAGGGGCAATGGCTTTGGCCGTTTCTCTGCCGCCATTGCCCCGTACACCGGAAACTAGAACATCGAAATGAGATACAGGGCCGCGGCAACGCAGACAAAAATGATACCTACCTTGGCTGCGACATCCGATTCGTCGTGTCCGTATCCATGCGGGTCGTCGTGATGCTCGTCATGTCCACTCATGTTGCAATCCTCCTGGGGCTTTTTTTATATCGTCGGCAACGGGGAGCCGTTGCGGCTGAACAGCACGGTTACACTTTTCTCAACTTATAGCCTTTGTCGGCTTTTTCAAGCATTAAATCGCGACGGGACAACACGGCGCCCTCCCCTCTTCCCCCGAGAAATCGGCCGTTTTTCAGGCTTTCCTTTGCGGTCATTGCCTGATAGCATGGGACCATCACTTTTTCGTTCCCAAAACCAAGGAGAAAATGATGAAAAAGAACCTCTGTATAGCCATGATGATGACCGCCCTGATGCTCTGGGGCTGTAGCCGGGAAGCACAACAAGCCGAGGCTCCCACCCCGGCAACGATGCCCCCTGTCGAACAGGCCATGGACAAGGCTAAAGAGGCAACCGAAGCCGTTGCCGACCAGGCACAAAAAACAACCGGCGCGGCTGAGGAAAAGGTGGAACAACAGGTCGCACCAGTGGAGGAAAAAGTTGCGGCCACAGCCGCCAAGCTCACCATCACGGTGGAATCCATTGCCATAGACAACAAGAATGGCAAGGTCGTTCTCCCGCACAAGAAACATGCCGTGGCTTACGGCTGTGCCGTCTGCCACGGCGACAAGAAACCGGGTCCGCAAAAGCTTGGCAAGGATGCGGCTCACGCCCTCTGCCAGGGTTGCCATAAGGAAAAAAAGAACGGCCCCACGGGCTGTAACCAGTGCCATCAAAAAAAGGCCAAATCCACCGAGGGATGTTGATTATTTTCCGTTCTCGGCAACATGGAAAGCCATTGCAGTGTTTGCCCCTTTTATTTATATAGTGAGGGTGTCTTTTTGTTGGGTCTGTTTTTCACTAACCTTGAAAATAAGGATGAGTATCCATGCTACAAAAAATAATCAAACCCATGAGTTTCTTTTTGGTTTTTTCCTTTCTTCTCCTCGATGTTTCCGTGCACACGGCAAAGGCGCGGATGATCGACACCGACACCGTGATCGCCGCGCAGCAGAAAGAAGCGATCCAGGCGCGGGTTACCGCCTTTTTGGGTCGCGAAGATGCGCGGAAGGTCATGGAGCAGCACGGCGTCGATGCTGTTGAGGCGCAAAAAAGGGTGGCCAGCCTTTCCGATGCGGAGCTGGCGAAAATCTCCCAGGCCATGGAGCAGCTGCCTGCCGGTGGCGATGGCCTGGGGACGGTCGTCGGCGCCGCGGTTTTGATCTTTCTCGTCTTGTTGATCACCGACATCCTCGGTTTCACCCATGTTTTTTCCTTTGTTAAGCCCCAACGCTAAGCGCCGGGAACAGTCGCGTTTTCTCCAGGCCGGCAATCGGATGATTGCCGGCCTGTTGTTTTTAACGCTGCCCCTTGTTTTGTCCGGCTGCGCCGCCCTTTCGACACGATCCCTGCCCCAGCCGCCCAACGTCCCGGGCAAGGCCCTGGTTGCCGGAGTGCCTTTTTTTGCCCAGGATGAATTGCAGTGCGGACCGGCATCCCTGGCCATGGCGCTTAACTGGAGCGGGGTCGTTGTCCAACCCTCCGAACTCACCCCCGAGGTCTTCACCCCGGGCCTCAAAGGCAGCCTGCAAAGCGGGCTGATCGGCTCAGCCCGCCGCCATGGCCGGGTCGCCTACCCCATTGCCGGCAGCGAGGCGCTGCTGGCCGAGGTTGCGGCCGGCAATCCGGTTATCGTTCTGGTCAATCTCGCCTTTTCCTGGTACCCGAAATGGCATTATGGCGTGGTGATCGGCTTTGATCAGGGGCGCGACGAGGTTATCCTCCATTCGGGACTCATTGCCAACGAGCATCTCGGTTCGGAAGTTTTTCTCAATATCTGGCAGCGCAGCGAGTATTGGGGGCTTCTGGTTCTGCCGCCTGAACGGCTGCCCGCCACGGTGGAAGAGGAACCTTGGCTTGAGGCCGTTGCCGGCCTGGAAAGGACCGGCCAGTGGCAGGGAGCGGCAGCCGGGTATGGCGCGGCCCTAAAACGCTGGCCAAAGAGTTTTGCTGCCTGGATGGGGCTCGGCAACAGCCGTTACAGCCTGGACAATCTGGCCGGCAGCGCCGAGGCCTTTCGGCGGGCAACCCGGCTTCAGCCGAAAAACGGCATCCCCTTCAACAACCTGGCCCAAGTCCTGAACAAACAGGGCAAGCGAAAAGAGGCCCTGGCCGCGGCGCAACGGGCCGTGGACCTCGGCGGCCCGCTTGTTGATAATTTCCGGCACACCCTGGAAGAGATCAAGGCTCAACCCGCTCCCACCAACAAACCACGGCGCAAGAAATAAGGTGGCTGGTGGGGTTGGGGTTCCACGCAACGCAGCGTTCCGGGCGCTCGCGCTCAGACGGTAAAGTACCGCCTTACCAGCTGATCGAGCTGGGTGTCCAACTCCTCTTCCTGCTCATTGCCGCAGAGTTGCGCATACAGATGCGGGGCAATGGCCAGAAAGGCATCGACCAATTCCGGATCAAAATGGCTGCCGGAGGATTCCTGCAGAATGGAGACTGATCGCTCGTAGGAAAAAGGCTCCTTGTAAGGCCTTCTTGAGGTGAGCGCGTCAAAGACGTCGGCAATGGCGAAGATCCGGGCGCTTTTCGGAATGGCCGCCCCCCGGCGCCCGGCCAGGTAGCCGTTGCCGTCATACTTTTCGTGATGATTTTCCACCACGGCCACCGCATCGTGCAACCACTGGTAAGACTGAATGATATCCACTCCATGGCCGACATGGGTCTGCATCACCGCGAACTCTTCCTCGGTAAGCTTGCCGGGTTTAAGCAGAATGGCGTCGCTGATGGCGATCTTGCCGACATCGTGAAGAAAGGCGCCCTTGATCAGAGCCTGCATCTCCTTGCTGGAAAGGCCGATGGCCTCGGCCAGCCGGATGGCGTAGATGGTCACCCGATAGTTGTGGGCATTGGTGTCGCTGTCCCGCTTGGCAATAGCGCTGCCCAGCACCTTCAACATGCCGATGTTCGCCTTGGCAAGATTGTCGGAAAGGACGATCAGATCGCGGTTCAGGGCGGTAATCACCGGATAGAGGATCAGGATGGCAAGAAAGATTGCCGCCACCACCTGAATAATCGACCAGGCCACCCGCCGGACCACCTGTTCCATCTCCTGCCCCGTAACCTGGTAGATGCCTTCGAAGTAGCCGATGATGCGCTGGTCCTCTTGATCGATGATGGGCATCATCAGCTTCAGGTAGATGGCGTCGGAGTGGAGGATTTTCATGTATTCGATGCATTGGCCCATGAGGAAATCATGCCGTTTTTCCTCCAAGCCGGCCATGATCTCCTGGACCTGGGGCAGGGCATATTCGACAACTTTCTCTTTCTTCTGGTTATAGATTTCAACCATCACGAAATGCCGTTCCCTGGCAAGGGATTGAGCCATCGCCTCCAAGTCTCGACCATTTTCCGCAGTGGGAGCATGGAAATATCTACGCGCCGCCGCAATGAGCTGGGTTGAATTGGTCTGGGCCAGGCCAATCACATAGGCGTCGATTCGCTCGAACTCACCATAGGCGACCAAGGAGCCGATGACTGCCGAAAGGATCAGCCAGCCGAGGAACAGTTTTTTGATGATCCGGCGATGGAGGTCTTTTTGCATAAGTGTTGCGACATCTGTTGGGTTGTTGAGGGGGAGCGGAAAAAATCCACCCGATCGTCAAAGGCCTCGCAGAACAGGGTGGCGATCCATTGCGAAAAGAGTGCCGCCGCAGGTTTTGCCGGTGGTTCGGCTGGCTTAGGGGCAGGTTCTGCACGGCCTCGGGCAAAAGAGCGGGCTGCGCTGCCCCGGCGTGGCGCGCGATTCCTGCCGGCCTTGGCGCGCGCTTCGGCCTCGCCACGGCGCTTGATCTGTTCCGCGCGGGCTTTCTCCAGCTCCGCCTGCATTTTGGCCATCTGCAATGGTGGGGAAGGGGCGCATCACGCAAATCCATGCGCCCCCTGCCCTGTTAGAAGTCCTCGAACTCCTCGCCCATGGGGATGATATCCTCGGGCTTGGACGAGGCTGCCGGTTTCTTGGCTGCGGGAGGCAGCGCCTTTCGCGCGGGCGCTGCCTTTTGCGGAGCAGCGAGCTTGACCGCCGGGCGTTTAAGCCGGCTCAGCCGAGAGGAAGAGCTTTCGGCCACTGCGGCTTCTTTTCCCCCGCAGATAACCATGGCCAGCAATTCCCCAACCGAACCATTCATCATCTCCGCCTGGGCGCTCAGTTCTTCCGAGGCGGAGGCGGATTCTTCCGCTGCCGCGGCGTTTGCCTGGGTCACGGTGTCGATCTCGTGGATGGCCTTGGTGACCTGGCTGATGGCATTGGCCTGCTGGCTTGCCGCCCCTGCCATCTCGGCGATGATCGTGCCGATGCGGGTGGTGGACTGGGAGGCAACGTTAAACGACTCGCTGGTCTCGCTGACCAAGGCGTTGCCGGTGGTGATCTTCTGCACCGTACCCTCGATAAGAGTCGAGGTGTTCTTGGCCGCCTCCGCGGCCCGCATGGCCAGGTTGCGGACCTCGTCGGCAACCACCGCGAACCCGGCTCCGGCCTCTCCGGCCCGAGCTGCCTCAACCGCAGCGTTCAAGGCCAAGAGGTTGGTCTGAAAGGCGATCTCATCGATGGTTTTTACGATCTTCTGGGTTTGCGAGCTGGCCGCCGAGATATCATGCATGGAGGTGGTGAGCTTTTTCATGGATTCGTCGGCGTTCTGGATCACCTGATTCGCCTCCTTCATCAGCGCGTCCGCCTGCCGGGCATTGTCCGCATCCTGCTTGATCATGGCCCCGACCTCTTCCAGGGCGGCGGAGGTTTCTTCCACCGCCGCCGCCTGCTGGGAAGCGCCTTCGGCCAAGGTCTGACTGGAGGAGGAGACCTCCCCCGCGGCCGCGCCGACCTGATTGGCGCCCTCGCTCAGGGTGAGGCTGATCTGCCTCAGGGTGGTCGAGATACCCCGGCCGAGGAAGAAGGCCAGCATCCCGCCACCCACCAGGACCGCAACCCCAAGTCCCAAGGCGATCCTGGCCAAGGTGGTGGCGGAATCCTTGGCCAGCATGGTTTGCTTTCCAGCGCCGTCCTTGGCGTCAGTAAGCAGTTGGTCCAGCAGCGGGTCAATGGCCTTGGTTGTCTTGCGCACCGCCAGGGTGGCGACCATCCGTTCATTGCCCACGGGGGCCGCAAGCATGGCGCCAAACGCTTTCTGATACTCATCGGCCAGCGGCAGAAGCTGTTGGGCGGTCTCCATCAGTTTTGGCTGCCCGGCGTTCTTGGCCAAGGCTTCGATGGTTCCCAGCTCATCCTGGAAGGAGGCAATGTAGCCGTCCGCTTCCTTGGCGAGAAGCGCATCGTCGGCATACAGCAACATCTTTTCATTCTGCCTGCACTGGACCAAAACGATCTTGGCGGCGCTGGCGCGCAGGGCAATGGCCATATCCTGCTCGATGAGCCGGGTGAACTTGGTCGTGGCGGAGGTCAGCGCAAACTCATAAATTCCGGTGAGCACCATGACCAGCAGGAGTACCCCCCCGAATCCTGCCCCGATTTTCTTGCTTATGGTTGTCTGTTGCCTGGACATCTCTTTCCTTTCCGCACAGTGATATTGATAAGATCGGCGCATGACTGCCGGCAAAGGAGGAAGGGCCGGCTGAAAACGTGGCGAACCTCCCTTGTCGGCCCTGATTTACCTCGATCCTCGTTGAGGACAAACTGTTTGCCGTGTTATTCCATCATATAGCCGATGTAGTAGACTCCGATGATTTCGCCGCCTGCGTTCTTGATGGGCTCATAGCCGGTGTCATACAGCTTGCCGAGGATGTCGACGATTCCGTAAAACGCGTTCCCCTGGCGGATGGCCGCGATTGCCGGACCGCTCGGGTCCAGGGGGGTGCCGACGGCGCGTTTGCCGTCCTTCATCACATTGGTGCTGACCCGAACAAAAGCATCACCTTTTTTCATGAAAAAGGTGGCCGTGCAGCCGAACTTGGTTTTCAAGGAATCCACCAGCGCATAGTTGTCGTTTATTTTGGTGGCGCCAAAGACCAATGAACCTCCGTCAATCTTGGGCGCGCCGAGCTTTGCGGCCTCGTCTTTCATGGCGGCCATGGCGGTTTTGATCTTTGCGGAAGATTCCGTCGCCGCCATGGCGGTAACCGCCCCTGACATTACCAGCCCAAGGACAAACAGCGCCAGCATCGATTTCACAGTGTGTTTCGAAAAAACCCTCATCGCATACCTCCTGGTTCATTGGTTTCTTGGCAAGACCGCCATCGGTGTCGTTGTGCGAGGAGTTGCATCCTCTGCCCACAACTCCATACTCTCAAAAAAATACGAGGAGGGTCAACAGAATTTCCGCGAGTAAATGATAATAATTGTCAAAAAAAAGAGAGGTGGCCAAACACGATATTCTTGCTCTGCGACAACTTGTCAGCTCCTGCCGACCCGCCACACTTCAGAGCCAGTTCCCCTGGGGCTCGGGCGTGGTTCTGATCCGCTCCAGCTGGTCGGCAAGATCGCGCAGCTCCCGCTGCCAGTACTCGCGGGTGCCGAAATCCGGAGCCACCCGGCTTAAGCCCTCCTCGGCCACCTGATACCCGCACCAGGCCATGTAGTGGATAAAACGCATGGCCCTGAGCGGCTCGATCAGCCGCAGGCTGCGCCGGTCGAAATCGCGGAAGGTCTCGTAGCCTTCGAGGAAGAGATCGATCTCGGAAAAGGTCTCTTCCCGGTAGCCCGGCAGCAGCATCCAGAAATCCTGCACCGGCGGGCCGATGGCCATGTCGTCGAAATCAATGAGATAGAAGGATTCTCCGGGCCGATAGATGAGGTTGGAGAAATGGCAATCGCCGTGGATGCGGATCATCTCGGTGTCGGCAAACAACGGGCTGATCTCGGCGATAAGCGCCTTGACCAGCTCGGCGAATTGCGGGGCAAGATCCGCGGGCAGGAACTTCCCGGCCAAGAGGTAATCCGCCTGTTGCCGGGTTGACCTGTCCGGGGTCATGGTGATCCGCCCCTCCGGGATCCGGCCCGCGCCCACGGCATGGATCCGGCCGAGCAGACGACCGATTTCCAGCCACTGCTCCTCGCTGTATTCATCCAGGCTGCGGCCGCCGCACTTGGGAAAGACGGTAAAATACATCCCCTCATGCTCGCCGAGGCTGCCGTTGCCCTGCAAGACAAGCGGGGCGATGACCGGGATCTCCCGGCCGGCAAGCTCAAGCAGAAACTCATGCTCGTCCTGGAGCGCGGCATGGCTCCAGCGCCCGGGCCGGTAGAACTTGACCACCAGCCCGGTGCCGTCCTCGCCTTCCAGTTCGTAAACCCGGTTGATGTAGCTGGCCAGGGGCCGGCAGAGGTTGGTGCAGCGGATATCCAGGGCTTTTTCCACCAACCCGAGGACCATGTCCGGGGTCAGGCGGTGAAAGGCGGAATGCGCGTGGGGCGCGACAGTACGGTTCATGATATTTCAGTCTCGTTCTTCATTGTGAGGTAACTATTCAGCGCGATGCCGAAAAATAAAATGCTCCCTGAACGATAACGGTTCAGCAGCACCGCAGATGCTAGGAAGAGGTCTGCGAAGTGTGCTGTTGCACATGAGCAGGCCGATGACAGCTAAGCGAGCGCAGCGAGACTGCGACGCAGATGCGGCGCTGCTGGACCGTTATCAGCCGAGCGCCACGTCAAGAACCATCATCACCGCGAACCCCACCAAGGTCGCCATGGTGACGATATCGATATGCTTGGGATTCTGCTGCGACTCCGGGATAAGCTCTTCCGCCACGACAAAGATCATGGCCCCGGCGGCAAAACAGAGGGCATAGGGGAGCACGGACTGCATGCTGAGGACGAAATAGGCGCCCAACACCCCCGCCACCGGCTCCACCAACCCGGAGGATTGCCCGAGCATAAAGCTCTTCGTCCGGCTCATCCCCTCCCGGCGCAGGGGCATGGACACCGCCGCGCCTTCGGGAAAATTCTGCAAGCCGATGCCGATGGCCAGGGCAATGGCCCCGCCCAGGCTTGCCGAGGGGATATTGGCAGCCACGGCGCCAAAGGCCACGCCCACGGCCAGACCCTCGGGGATGTTGTGCAGGGTAATGGCCAGCACCAGCAGGGTGCTGCGCTGCCAGGAGGTTTTCACCCCCTCGCTCTTGCTGATATCAAGGCCGGGATGGAGATGGGGCAAAAAGAGATCGATGAGCCGCATGAACAAGCCGCCGGCCAGGAAACCCATGGCTGCGGTGCGCCAGGGCACGAAGCCCATCTGCCCGGCCATCTCGATGCCCGGGGAGAGCAGTGACCAAAAGCTTGCGGCGATCATCACCCCTGCGGCAAAGCCGAGCATGGAATCCATGACCTTTCGGTTCACGCTTTTCTGCACAAAAACCAAGGCTGCTCCGGCTGCGGTCACCCCCCAGGTAAACAGGGTGGCAAACAGGGCCTGGAGAACCGGATTCAATTCCTGGAAAAAAATTATCATGGTGGTAGCCTGCCCATCTGTTTTGGGGGTGCATCCGCAACTGCCGTACCCTGCCATTGTATTCCAGAACCGGGGAAAAGTATATGCGGGAAATAGCCGGGGCATCAGAGCCTGCGGCGTCATTCTTCTTGTTTTCATCCGCCGGTGCGCATACACTCAATGTACAATCCAACCCAAGCCCTGCGAGCTGAACCCCAGGAGAGTCCCCATGAAAAAAATCCCCCTGCTGACCGCGTTCCTGGCCCTGAGTCTCCTCCCGTCGGCGCATTCCCACGCCGAGAAGCTGGACGACTATCTCGCGGGTTTCACCTACCAGGAACGCAAGGATATGAAGATAGACAGCAAGGAATTGGTCGAACTGCTCAAAAAAGGCGAGGCCCAACTCGTTGACATCCGCTTTCCAGAAGAGTTCGCTGCCTGGCACATGGGATTCGCCAAAAACATCCCGCTCAACGAACTGCCTTCCCGGCTGGGCGAACTGGACAAAAGCAAGCTCATCGTCACCGCCTGCCCTCACTATGACCGCTCCAGCATGGCCCGGCTCTATCTCATCACCAAGGGGTACAAAGCCAGATACCTCAATGACGGGCTGCTCGGGTTGGCCGAATTGCTGCGGGGCGACAAGGCCCGGGATTTCATTAATGCCACGGCGCCAGTCAGCCAGGCAATCCCATAACCCCGGGAGGCTACGCCACATCCATCTCCAGCAAGACCTCAATTTCCGTATCCAGGGATTCAAGACTGCGACCGGCGGTCAAGCTGAGCGCCTTTTTGGGGCAGAATTCCAGACAGAGCCCGCAACCGCTGCAACGAGCCCACGTGAACTGCAATTGCTTCCCCCCTTCTTCCCTGATATTTTTAAGTGCGCCGGTGGGGCACATTCCGGCGCAGCCGCCGCAGAAGTTGCATTCCGTGTTCACCGCAAGCGTAAAAAAGAGCGGCAGCAGGGCCAACCGGACGGCTTCATCGCCGGACTCCGCCAGGGCTTGACGGAGCAGGGCCAGCCGGGCAGGCTGGTGCTTGTGGGCGTGCCGCTCCCTCTGATCGGGGTCCGCCTGCAGGGTGGCCATGGTCTCGGTGGCGGCATGAAGGGACAGATCCCGGAAGGCGCGGAAAAAGGAGCGTCTGCTCGCTGATGCCGCCTGCTCGGTCTCTTCCTCCCCCGTAAGCAGCCGGATGCGGGAGATGAGGCCCTCGCGTCCCAATTTGCTTGCAAGGGCCTGGAGACGGCGGGCCAGAATCGCCGGGACAAACGAGGCCCGGCAATCGGTGCACCGGCCAAGGTTCAGACAAACATCTTCCCCCGATCGGGCGGCGAAGGCAACCAGATGTTCCTCGGAAAGTGCGCCCAGGCAGGGAAGAATGATCTCCTCCCCGGTGCGAATCCCCTTTTCACAGCACAAGGAAACCGCTTTCCCCGCAGCCACCTTGCCTGGAAATGCGGCCAGGCGGGAGTCGCATCCGGTCAGCGCCTCGGCCGGACAGACGGCGGTGCAGGCCAGGCAGCCCACGCAGCGCTTCGGGTCAAGAATTACCGTCCCCGGCTCAAGGCGAATAGCCCCTACCGGACATTCGCTTACACAACGGTCGCAGGAACTGTCCTGAAAGCGGGTCCGCAGACAGCGGCGGGAGATAAGCTCAAGGGCAGCCGGTTCGCTGCTACGAAAACGCTCAGCCAGGCGGTCGGCAAGAGTCATGGGGTCTGCAGGGCAGGTTTTTGGAGCCGTTGCCGTTCCGCGCCGATGAAGCCGACCAGGCATTCGCCCAGGTCGCGGTAAAAAGCGAGCGTGGCGTGCTCCTTGAGGATATTGCCGAGAATGGGCGCCCAAGAGGCGAGCAACCTGTTGAAAAACCGGGACCGGATCGCGGAAAAATCGGCACGATCAGCCTGGTTCGATTCGCCGATGGCCCGGGCGATCTTGCCTTCGAGAAAACCCATGAACTCAAGCTCGATGGCGATATGGTCAGGCGGCTCGTCACCTTCATACGTTACCCCTGATTCCGCATAGAGCTTCAGGACTTCCATGGTCGAATCGCCCATCAATTTCCTTTCCTGTTCCAGATATACCGAACCATACGGATGGGCCGGGGCGCCAAAGGGCCCCAGGAACAGACCGGAATACTCGATCAGCAGTTCTTCCTGGCTGTTTTCCGCAAGGGACTGCGCCATCCGCCGGCAGGCTTCCCCCACCGCCGGCAGCGAAACTTCCTGCATCAGCCCTGCCAGATTGGCGCAGAGCTTCTCCTCGACAAACATCTCCCGGTCCGGTTGATAGAAACAGGCGGCAAGCAGGCGGTAGGCATCGCTTTGGCGCTGGGCGGCTTGCATGAGGTCGGTGGTCATATTGTTTCCTTGAAAAGAGTATACAGCGAAAAAGCGTACGAAAGAAGGGGGGCGGAATGCCTGAGCACCCGCCCCCCGAACTTCCGGCTATCCTTTACTCGGACTACTTGGCGGCGCTGAAGCTCCGGATGTAATAGACATTGGGCTTGGTGCCCTTCTCGGGCTTGAGAACCGTGCCCTTGTACTTCTTGACCAACTGGGCAACCTCGCTGTTCTTGTCCTGGATATCGCCGAAGGTTCTGGCCTTGGCCGGACAGGCAACCACACAGTTGGGCAACAAACCATTTTTCACCCGGTGCTCGCAGAAGATGCACTTTTCGGTGATGTTGTTCCGCCGCACATCCTGATAATCCGGATGGTCGTACTTGGTCCGATGGGGCGGGTTGTCGGTCTTGGCCGCCAGTTCCGCCGGCGACATGGTGCAGCCGGGGATCATCTCACTCTTGTCGTCATAAAAGGGCTCATAGGGCTTGCCGTCCTCGTTGTAACTGATAACGCTGGTCTCGCCGCCCTTGACCTCCATCTTGGAATAGGGGCATGCTTCCTGACAGGCGCGGCAGCCGATGCAGCGCTCGTCGTTGTGCATGGTGATGCCGTCCTTGGTCTTGTACATCGCCTTGGGGGTCACCGGGCAGGCCTTGACACAGGGCGCATTGGAGCAGTGATTGCAGAGCACCGGTCTGGCCGTGTATTTGGTATTGGGGAACTTGCCGCTGGTCTCGTTCTGGAAATCGGCCCAGTTATGGGCCTGGCCGAAGTTTCTGCCGGCGGTGTTGTTCTCGGTTTTACAGGCCAGGGCGCAGGCCCCGCACCCAACACATTTCTGAAGATCTATTACCATCGCATATTGCGTCATTTGTCATTTCCTCCTGTGAAAAATGCCTTAGGCCTTCTGAATTTTTACGCCGGTGAAGCCGCCGTTTCTTGCCGTGGCGCCGCTGAGCCGGTCGTAATCATCGGGCATGAGCTCGTTGTTGTTCGCGCCTCTCGGAATCGCCTTGGCATAGTCCTTGGCGGCAACCCGGCCGTAGGCCCAGTGTCCCTGGCCATAGCATTTGGCGATGGTGCCGGGCCGCACCCCTTCCCACAGTTTTGCCTTGACCGTGATGCTGGCGGTGGTCGAGGTGAGCTTGACCATGTCGCCGCTCTTGATGCCGAGCTTTTTGCCGTCCGCCGGGTTGATTTTCACAACGTCTTCCCAGCTATCGTCGCCCACGTCCACCTTCTTGAATTCATGATACCAGACCGTATTCTGGCTCCGGCCCTCGCGGTTGAGCCGCGACTTGTAGTCGATGAAGGTAAAGGGGTATTCCTCTTGGCTGCCGTGCCGTTTGGGTGACTCATAGTGCGGCATGAAGGCCAGTTCGCCCTGGGCTTCGTAGCCGCTGGACTTGAGGATATCGTCCACCGTGGTTTTGTGCTTTTCGGCGAACAGACCGAGGGTCTTTTTCAATGTCTCGCCGTAGAACTCGAACTTTTTGGTTTCGGTCTTGAACTTGCCCCAGTTCTTCTTGTAGGCATAGGTCTCGGTGTTGTAGATTCCCTTCTGTTTGAAATCCTCCCAGCCGGAGAGCTGGTCGCCCTTCATCTTTTCCTTGCCGTCCCAGACCTTCTGGCTGGCAATTTTCGCGGCGATTTCAACGAATTCGGCGGCGTTGGCGGGTTTTTTCTTGGTTTCCGGGTCTTCAAAGGAGGCATAGTAGTCAAAGAGGTTGGCAAAGCCCTTGGCTTTGAGCTTCTCGGCCAGCAGCCACATCACCTCGGTCTCCTCGGCCTTGGCCTGTCCAAGCGGTTTGACAACCGGCTGCTGGATGGACATATGGCCATGGAGGTTCGCCATGTTGGTGATGATCGAAAGCTTCTCGGCCGGCGCGAAGGTGGCGGGCAGAACGATGTCGGCGAACTGGGTCATCTCCGAGGCGTTGGTGACCATGTGGACAAAGAACGGGATCTGGGGCAATGCCTTTTCCCAGCGCTGGGCGCCGGTGCCGGAGAAGACGAAGTTGCTCCAGGTGCTGAGAAACACCTTGCAGGCGCCCGGATCCTTCAACAGGCCGTTGGCCACGTTGTTGGTGACCACGTTCGCCTTGGGGCTTTCGGTGACCTTGCCGTCTTTTTCCTTCTTGTCGATGCCGCCCAGGATGGCGGGCATGTCCTTGGCCCCGCGGCCGTCCAGCTTCTTGCCGTGGCCGTGATGCTGGGCGACCTCGTCGATGAACTTGTCGGGTTTGGGATATTTCTCGACCGGGGCGCTGGAACCCTGCATGACGCCGCCCTCGGTCTCGACCGAACCGAGGAGGCCGTTTAAGGCATAAACCGCCATGGCGGCATAGGTGCCGCGCGGGGTCATGGCCACGCCGGGGCCCATGTAAACGGCGCAGGAAGAGCCGGCCTTGCCCATGGTGCGGGCCATCTTGATAATCTGTTTTTCCGGAATCAGGGTGATCTTGGCGGCCCAGGCCGGGGTCTTGTCCTTCAACTCAAGGTTCCACCATTTGACCACGCCGTGGGTCTGCTTCTCCTCAAAGGCGGCCTCGTCCACGGTCGCGCCGGTCTTGAAGAGATTCTTGCCGTCCTTGAAGTCGCCGACAAATTCCTTGCCCCACATCCCTTCGGTCAGGAGCACATGGGCGAGGGCCGCGGCCAGGGCGCCGTCCTCGCCGGGCTTGATGGGAAGCCACTCATTGGCCTTGGCGGCCGAGGCGGAGAGGCGCGGATCAACGACGATGACCGAGCCCCGGTCGAAGATATCGCCGAACTTGTTGATGGCATTCGGCACCTGGCGGTTGGAAGAGAGCGGGTCGCAGCCCCAGATCACCAGGCAGGTGGTCTTAGCCAAGTCATAATCGCGGTAGCCGAAGAAACCCTGGGTATAGCCGGGGCCCATCTTCTCCGCTTCGGCACAGATGGCGCTGTGGGAGAAGTAGTTGGGGGTGCCGTAGATCTTGGGCAGGGTGCCGTAGAGCAGTTCCGTGGAAATGGGGGAATAGCGGCCGCGCATGTACATCAGCTTCTCGGGCTCGCCGGCCTTGCGCAGTTCGATCATCTTGTCGGCAACGGTGTCCAGGGCCTCCTCCCAGGTGATGGGGACGAACTTCGGATCGATGCCGCGGCCCTTGGCGGGATTGGTGCGCTTCATCGGCACCTTGACCCGGTCGGGATCATATGCCTGCTGGAGCATCAGGTGGCCCCTGGGGCAGCAGTAGCCATTGTTGGCCTTGCTGAGCTGGTTGCCGCGTACCTTGACAATGCGCCCTTCCTGAACAAAGAACTCTACCGGACACCAGGCGGTGCAGCCCTGACAGGTGGAGGGCATCCATTTGCCGGGTTTCTCCCCGATGGTTCCCTTCGGCGCTTCGGCCAAGGCGTTCAGGGTGGAACCCTTGAAGGCGGCGGCCGCCAAACCGGTTGCCGCGCTCAGTTTGAGAAAATCCCTTCTTTTGATCTTCATGCGTTTCTCTCCTTTGTGTGCTTCAGGCTATGCTACCCTTGTTGCCTCCGAAATACGTTCTATTTCCATGGCGAGGCCCGACTTGACAACCCCGCCGTGGATAACCTTGGTGAAGATCCCCTCCCGGGGCATGATGCAGTCTCCGGTGGCCTTTTTGATGGCGCAGCCGGCGTTGTGGCATTCCTTGCCGATCTGGGTGACTTCGAGCACTACCTTGCCGTCGATAACCAACCGGTCGCCGATGGCAAGCGCCGTCAACTCCACCCCCCGGCTAACGATATTCTCGGCAAACACTCCATGCTTCAGGTGGGGCATCTTCTTTTTCACCTGCTCGATGCTTTCCCCGGCCAACAGAGAAACCTGCCGGTGCCAGATCCCGGCATGGGCGTCCCCGGTGATCCCCCAGTTTTCCTCCAGGTGAATCTCCGGCACCTCTTTTTTCACCATGCCTTTTTTTTCGCTGATGCATACTGCTTCGACCATGCCCATGGCACCTCTCTCTTGGTTGTGGGGTAAAAACGACAGACAGGCCCTTCAGGCGAGGACCGGGAGCACAAAAAAGCCGGAAACACATCCGATTACAGATCAGGATAGGGGAAGAGCGGGGGAAAAACAAGCGGGGGTTTTTTGATTTCTTTGTAGGGATTTTCCTGACAGGCATCCGCCGGAAACAAATCAGCCGCCGGCAGTCCGTTTTTGCCGCGAGACAAAGTCGACCAGCTCGGCCCTGGTCTCCAGGCCAAGCTTGGCCATGGCCCTGGAGCGGTAAGTCGCCACGGTTTTTTCACTCAAGAAATGCTGCTCGGCAATCTCCCTGCTCGTGTAGCCCATGGCCACGGCAAGCATGACCTGCTGCTCCCGCGTGCTCAGCGAGAGCCAGAGCAATTCCTCGGGGGAGGCTGTCCCCCTTTCCTGCTCGGCCAGGATGTCCGGCATCATGGCCGGATGGATGTACATCTGCTCCCGCATCACCGAACGGATGGCGTAGAGCAGGTCGACATCCAGGCATTTCTTGAGGATAAAGCCCTTGGCTCCCTTGGCCACGGCCTCCTTGAGATATTGATGGTCCTCATGCATGGTCAGCATGAG
>Ga0172380_10002074_pt1 | contig 32511 bp, 36 predicted proteins | sample Leawe162metaG_FD_119747 | JGI IMG/M metagenome (GOLD analysis project Ga0172380, IMG submission 119747) | Leachate microbial communities from a municipal landfill in Southern Ontario, Canada - Leachate well 162 metaG | ecosystem: Engineered > Solid waste > Landfill > Unclassified | place... | reverse complement strand
GTGCGGTTTTCCGGGTGCAGGGCAAGGCGCAACGACGAAGAATGGTTGTTCCATTCTGAGGAGTTGCAACGCCGCCATGCGCCCGGAAAACCGTGCAATCCAGCCCGTAGCGCTCTCACCAAACGGGTGAACGCAAAATATGTTACAAAGTTGTTTAGAACCACTGCGTTACATATCTTGACAAGCGGTCAACTGAGTTTTCTAGGATAATATCGCTTTCACTTTACAGGAATTCCCCCATGCGCCCGAGCAACCGCGCCCCGGACGAGCTACGCGCCGTCCGCATCACCCGCAACTACACCAAGCACGCCGAAGGCTCAGTGCTGATCGAATTCGGCGACACCAAGGTGATCTGCACCGCCAGCATAGAAGAAAAAACACCGCCTTTCCTGCGCGGCAAAGGCCAGGGCTGGACCACCGCCGAATATGGCATGTTGCCGCGCGCAACCGGCAGCCGCATGGATCGCGAAGCAGTCAGGGGCAAGCAATCCGGGCGCACCCAGGAAATCCAGCGCCTGATCGGGCGCTCCATGCGCGCGGTGGTCGATTTGAACGCCTTGGGCGAACGCACCATCCACCTCGACTGCGACGTGATCCAGGCCGACGGCGGCACGCGCACCGCCGGCATCACCGGCGCCTATGTCGCGCTGCACGACGCGGTTTCCCACCTGCTGGAGAAAAAGCTGCTCACTGTGTCGCCGATCCGCGATTTCGTCGCCGCGATCTCGGTCGGCGTATATCAGGGCGTGCCGGTGCTCGATCTGGATTACCTGGAAGATTCCGGCTGCGACACCGATATGAATGTCGTGATGACTGGCAGCGGCAGCTTCGTCGAAATTCAGGGCACCGCAGAAGGCGCGCCGTTTTCGCGTGATGAGATGAACGCGATGCTCGATCTGGCGCAACGCGGCATCGCGCGCTTGGTCGAGGTGCAGAAGGCGGCGCTGGGCGGTGGTTTAAGCGAGAGCGGCCACGCGCTCGAAGCCACAATGTGAGGTAAAAAGCGCGTCCGCCCTACCAGACTGCGCCGTATTTTCAGTATTCGGAGCAATACCCGTTGGTTGTTGCACCCTACAAGGGATGGCTTGTTCCTTGCTCGACAAGAAAGTTTTTCGGCTGACCAATATCATCTAGAATGCGGGCTACGATAGCTGATGTAAAAAGATCAGCACAGTAAATCGCAGTGGAAGCGGCATCATCATTGAAAACACTTTCGTCTCCATGTTCAAGAGTATTTGTGTAGCGTGCATTCATGCTGAAGTCGTGATGAACAATTTGCGATAGGAATGAGTAGATGTCTTTGTGATGTTCCAATCCTAGCGGAAATAACCGAGCTTTTTCAGACACCGTACTTGCCAAGCGAAAGCCGAACATTTTGGCATCCTTCAGTTGCTTGGCATCGAAAGCAGACAACCCGGACTTAATCTGTTCAGTACGGGTTGTTTCGCAAAGCTTTTCCCACTCACTCTCCTTCATTACCGCTGCCATCTGAAGGTAGCTGTACATCTGGGTAGGGGAGAGCCAGTCGACATAGAACGTCAACGACAACTCGTATAGCGTCCGCACCAACGATGCTGCATTGAGATAGAACTTATGCTCGAAAAGCAGCCTGATCGACATCAACGCTTCCTGAGCGCGCACCAATATCGAGTAAAGCGTGTGATGGTAGTGAAGGGTGACCATTCCTCCGCAATGAAAAATCTTGACCTGCTCCTTGGTGTTTTCTACTATTTTGATGAGCTTTTCAAGCGATACTTTATGTTCCGTTCGATTAAGACCAAGGATCGACGGAACGGTCTTGTGAACAACACTGACAATTCCTTTTATGTGAGAAGTGTAGGGGTTGTAGGTGCATTTTAATTGGCGAATCGCGATGCTCGATTCATCAAGGGAATCTGGCTTTCCGATAAGAATAACTGGCGGAGTGCGGATACCCAGCGACGCATATGCCCTATAGGTCGCAACATCATCCGAACAAACGAAGTCTATCAGGTCTGACTTGTTAGGGTTCGGGTAGATGTGGAGCGGAGGCCTATCGCCAAGGCGGATTAGATTTTCCATGTGCGCCACATCTTCGGCGGGCACTTGATCGCATATGTACTCAAAACCTCCAACGGCAGAGCGCCAGAATCCCACCTTTATGCGGTCAAGTGACAACCGTGTAGAGTAAATGGTAACTTTACCCTTCATATAGCTAAGATATTTGCTAAGAAATATCTCATCAATAATAACACCATCTCTTGTTTTTATCCGGTCAACAGGAACTTGCTTCGTCGGTAGGCCTCGCACTATGGCAAGAGGGTTCGCGCATATCGCTAAGGAATCAGACATGGGCTTGGTAATAGCTAATCGAGACAGGAGTATCTCGTGACTTCATCAGCAGCACTCATTTCTTCACCCCCGCCATTTGCGCGCGCGCATCCGCTATGCCGGCGGCCAGCGATTGCGCATTTTCGGAGCCCGGCGGCAGCAGTTTCTTCAGGCGCTCCCAATACTCGACTGCTGCGGCGAAATCCTTGCGGTCGTAGGCGGCTGAGCCTGCCAGGTCAAGCGCCATGTTGGATTCGGGGTCGAGTTTCAGCGCCTGTTCAATGATTTGGCGCGGCTTGCCCTCCAGTTTGCCGCCGGCTTGCGCGGCCAGCGCATCGGCATAGATGGCCAGCAGTGCGGCGTCTTTTTCGATCACCGGCAGGGCGTGTTCCAGCGCTTTCACGGCTTTGTCGAAACGCCCGAATGCCTTGTAGGAGCGCCCCAGCATGATCCAGCCTTCGAAGTCGTCGGGATTTTTTTCCTGCTTGGCGGCAAGGCCGGCCACCATGCGTTCGAGATCGACCATTCCGGTATTGTGCTGGGCGGCGGCATGGTCGATGGCATTGGGCGAACCCAGCCAGACATACAACAACGCTGCGGCAATGGGCAGCGCTATGGCCAGCGTCAGCGCCGTGGGCTTTCCGCCGACGTTTGCCGCTGCCGGGGTTTCGGCATCGTTGGCATCTTCCAGCAGGCGGCGCTGCAATTCTTCCCGGTCGTTGGCATAGTCGCCCGCGCTTAAGCTCCCGTCGGCAAAATCCCGTTCCAGTTCGCTTAACTGGTCGCGGTAGATGGCCGCATTGAGTTGCCGCCGGCTGGCGGAATGGGTCGCCTTGCGCCGCAGCAGCGGGTAGACCAGCAGGGCGAGGACGGCAAGGGTGAGCAGCGTGGCGGCAATGATAAAAGCAGTCATTTTTCGCCTCCATTCGCTGTCCGTTGTTTTCCGTCCTCTGCCAGCAGCGCTGCCGCGCGCTGATGGTCGGCGTCGCTCAGCGGCGTTTCCTGGATGTTGCGGCCACGGCGGAGCAGGAAGGCGACCAGCGCGGCGATGCCTATCACCAGCAATATAAAGGGTCCGAACCACAGCAGCCAGGTTATCGGCTTCACCGGCGGGCGGTAACGGACGAAATCGCCGTAGCGGGTGACCATGAAATCCATGACATCCTGGTCCGATTTGCCCTGCTTGATCTGGGCGCGTATCTCGCGGCGCAAGTCCTCGGCCAGTTCGGCGTGGGAGCCGGCCAGCGATTCGTTCTGGCAGACCAGGCAACGCATTTCCTCGGCTATGCCGATCAGCCGCGCTTCCACTGCCTCATCTTCGGCCAGCGGCGCGGCTTCCTTGGCTATCGCGCTGCCGAACGTCAGCATCAGCATGAGTATCGCCGTCACTATTTTCATTTTTGCAACTCCTTCACCAGCGGCAGTATCTTTTTTTCCAGCGCGTCCGTCGTCACTGGTCCGATCAGTTTGTAGCGAATCACGCCGCCCTTGTCGATCACATAGGTTTCCGGCACGCCGTAGACGCCATAATCGATGCCGACACGCCCGTCGGCGTCGAAAGCGGTCAGCGTATAAGGGTTGCCCAGCCTGTTCAGCCATTGCAGCCCATCGGCGCGCTGATCCTTGTAGTCCAGGCCGACGATGGGCACGGCGTTGGTTTTTGCCAGCCCGACCAGCACCGCGTGTTCCTCGCGGCAGGAGCTACACCACGACGCCCATACGTTAAACAGCCAGACTTTTCCCTGCATATCCTTGGGCGTAAATGTCGCGCCGTCCGCGCCTGTCAGTTGCGGCAACTGAAACTGCGGGGCGGGCTTGCCCACCAGCGGCGAGGGGATTTCATGCGGGTCTTTTTTAAGGCCGATGGCGAGAAACACCACCAGCACCAGGAACAGCCCGAGCGGAGCAAGGAAGCGCATCATTTCACCTCACCGCGTCTTAGTTTTTTGATCCGGTAGCGTCGGTCGGAAATCGCAACCAGACCGCCGAACGCCATCAGCAGGCAGCCGCCCCAGATCCAATCGACGAAGGGTTTGTAATACACGCGCACGCTCCATGCCCCGTCCTGGAGCGGTTCGCCGAGCGAGACGTAAACGTCGCGCAACAACCCGGCGTCTATCGCGGCTTCGGTCATCGGCATTGCCGAAGTGGCATAAGTGCGCTTTTCCGGGTGCAGGGTTTTCAGCACTTTGCCGGCTTGCGACAATTCGACATCCCCTATCATCGCGCTGTAATTTGGCCCCGGCACGGCATGCACGCCAAGTAGGCGGAAGGTGTAGCCGCCCACGCCGACCGTGTCGCCCGGCGCCATGCGCACGTCTTTTTCGGCCTCATAGCCTTTCACCATGGTCACGCCGACGACGAACACCGCGATGCCGAGATGCGCCAGATGCATGCCCCAATAGGCGCGCGGCGGCATCGCGCCGGCTTTGAGTCGCTCTAGTATCTGGAGCGCCGTCGCTGCGACTATCCATGTCGCGATCAGCAGCCCCAGCGCCACCAGCGGCGACCAGGAACCCATTAGCCAGGGCAGGATAGCGCCGGCGAGCAGCGCCGCAACAAACGCCGGGCGCAGGCGCTTAAACATATCCAAGGGCTGGGATTGCTTCCAGCGCGCAATCGGCCCGAACGCGATGAGTAACAGCAGCGGCGCCATAATGGGCGCGAATACGCTATTGAAGTAGGGCGCGCCGACCGAGAGCTTGCCTAAGCCCAGCGCATCTATAATCAGCGGATACAGCGTACCGAGCAGCACGCTGCCGGCTGCCACCACCAGGATGACGTTGTTCAACAGCAGCAGCGTTTCGCGCGAAACCAGGCTGAATGCGCCGCCCAGCCCGGTTTTCGGCGCGCGCCAGGCGAACAGCGTAAGCGAGCCGCCGACCACCACGGCGAGAAAGCCGAGAATGAATATGCCGCGACGCGGATCGGTGGCGAACGCATGCACCGAAGTCAGCACGCCGGAACGCACCAGGAAGGTGCCGAGCAGCGATAGCGAAAACGCGCCGATGGCCAGCAGCACCGTCCAATTCTTGAAGCAGCCGCGCTTTTCGGTCACTGCCAGCGAATGAATTAGCGCGGTGCCGACCAGCCAGGGGATGAACGAAGCGTTTTCCACCGGGTCCCAGAACCACCAGCCGCCCCAGCCGAGTTCGTAATAAGCCCACCATGAACCCAACGCGATGCCCAGCGTCAGGAATATCCACGCCGCCGTGGTCCAGGGACGCGACCAGCGCGCCCAGGCTGCGTCGAGACGACCCGAAAGCAGCGCGGCAATGGCGAACGCGAACGCCACTGAAAAACCGACGTAACCCATGTAAAGCATGGGCGGATGGAAAATCAGGCCGGGGTCTTGCAGCAGCGGGTTGAGCGAGCGTCCTTCCTCGGCAGCCGGCAGCAGGCGCTCGAAGGGGTTCGATGTGGTCAGGATGAACAGCAAAAAGCCCGCGCCGACCAGCCCGAGCACGCCCAGCACGCGCGCCACCATGGCATCCGGCAACTGGCGGGAAAACAGCGCCACCGCCAGCATCCAACTCGCCAACATCAGCAGCCACAGCAGCAACGACCCCTCATGGCCGCCCCACACGGCAGCGATGCGATAGACCAGCGGCAATTGCGTGTTGGACTGCTGGGCGGCATAGAGCACCGAGAAATCGTTAACGATAAACGCATACGTGAGGCAGCCGAAGGCGAACGCCACCAGCAGCCACAAAGCCAGCACCGACGGGCGCGCCAGACCTATCCAGGCGGCGTTGTTGCGATGGCTGCCGACCAGCGGCAGGATGCCCTGCACCAACGAAACCAGCAGGGCGAGGATCAGGGCGTAATGTCCGAGTTCGGGAATCATGCGTGTGTTATTGTCCTAAATTAAAAAGTGGGGATAGGTTCGGGTAAATTTAAGCCAAGGGAGGCACACTTTTGCACCCAGGCGGTCAGCGGTGGTTATTTCCGCGTGGGCACAAAAACGTGCTCAACCTACCAAGTTGTTACAGTGTGGCATCGAAAGGCTGTGTTTCGGGGAGAGCATTGCGGATTTGCTTGTCCAAAGCGCTTATGCCGCCAATAGTTCGCACTGCTCATCCTTTATCGCAGCTATCATTGCATTAGCTTCCGCCAATGCAGCGCTCATCCCCGGTTCGTCTTCAGGAAGCATCAGTAAAACAAGCCGATAGTCAGACCATTCTTTCAATGTAGCAGAATCATGTGGAGACTCGGGAATCATGAACAAGATCATTTCCTTTTCAATGGATTGCTGATGTCAGTGATTATTTCCGCGTAGGCGTAGCGTACCCCCCTTTTTTTTACCAAGCTGGCTCATTTAAGCGTTTTAGCCGTGCTTTGCGCTTGGTCCACCGCGTGTTTCGCTTCCGGCGGCATATAGTTTTCGTCGTGTTTCGCCAGCACTTCGCCGGCGACGAATTTGCCGTCTGCGCCCAATTTGCCCTGGGCAACCACGCCCTTGCCCTCGCGAAACAAGTCGGGAAGGATGCCGGTGTAGGCTACCGGAATTTCCTTGGCGGTGTCGGTGACGATGAAGTGCGCGGTGATGCCGTCGCGCTGCAAGCTGCCGTTCTTGACTAAGCCGCCGACGCGGAACACACGTTCCTTGGGCGCTTCGCCGGCGGCGATTTGCGTGGGCGTGTAAAAGAACACCAGATTGCTTTTGAAAGCGCTCAACACCAGCGCGGCGGCGATGCCCAAGGCAGCCAAGCCGCCGACGATCAGCGCAATGCGTTTGTGGCGGGGGTTCATGCGTTCATCTCCTCGGCCTCTTCAGCTTCGCGTTCGCGCCGCAAGGTGCGCAAAATATCGCGGCGACGCTTGCGGATCAACAGCGGCTCCACAACAAAAGCCAACGCGGTGACGCCGAAACTGCCCCATACGTAAAAGGCATAGCCGCCCATTGCTAAAAACTCGCTCAGGCTATTCCAGTTCATGTTTTGCCCATGCGCTATGTCCCTCGCGCTCCAGAATGATGCAGCGCACCCGCGCAAGCGCCGCAGCTATCGCGTACATCCAGAATGCCAGCGCCATCAGCAACATGCCCCACAACATGGTGTGCGCCATCGCCGGCGCTTTGGTCAGCGATACCGAGGCGCCCTGATGCAGCGTATTCCACCATTTCACCGAAAAGTAAATAATCGGCACATTCACCACGCCGACCAGCGCCAGCAGCGCGCCTGCCTTGTCGGCGCGGCGCGGGTCGTCGATTGCGGCTTGCAGCGCGAGAAAACCCAGGTAGAGGAAGAGCAATATCAGTTCCGAGGTCAGGCGCGCATCCCAAACCCACCACGCGCCCCACATCGGCTTGCCCCACAGCGCCCCGGTCCATAGGGAAAGTGCGGCGAACAGCGCGCCGGTCGGCGCCAGCGCCGAAGCCATCATGCCCGACAAGCGGGTGTTAAGCGCCAGGCCGATGCCCGCCCAGGCGGCCATTACCAGATAGATGAACATCGACATCCAGGAAGCCGGCACATGCACGAAAATGATGCGGTAGCCCTCGCCCTGCTGCGCGTCGGTGGGGGCGACGAAAAAGCTGATCCACAGGCCGGCTGCGGCGAACGTAGCACCTGCGGCGGCAAACCACGGCCACAGCTTGCCCGCGAGCGGATAGAAGCTCTGCGGCGAGGCGTACTTGAACCAATGAATTAATCTATTGTTCATTCCAAACCGATGCGTAATGCCGCCGTGGTCACCCACGGCGCGAAAAAAGCTGCCAATGTCAGCATTGCCGCCAGCAGCGACAAGTGGCCGGCGGCACTCAAACCGGCGGCGTCGGCCTCGACCGCCCCAGCGCCGAAAATCAGCACGGGAATATACAGCGGCAAGATCAAAAGCGAAAGCAATACGCCGCCGCCGCGCACGCCCAGCGTCAGCGCCGCGCCGATAGCGCCGACCAGACTGAGGATAGGTGTGCCCAGCAGCAGCGAAAGCGCGAGTATAGCTAATCCGCGCCCATCGAGATCGAACTGCAAGCCCAGCACCGGCGCCATCAAAACCAGCGGCAGTCCGGCCAGCAGCCAATGCGCCAGTATCTTGCCGGCCACCAGCACGCCCAGCGGCGCCGGCGACAACAGCATCTGCTCCAGGCTGCCATCGGCATAATCGGCGGCGAACAGGCGCTGCAAGGACAGCATCGCCGCCAATAGCGCGCCCACCCACAGGATGCCCGGCGCGATGCGGCGCAGCAATGCCGCCTCCGGGCCGATGCCGAGCGGGAAAAGACTCGCGACGATGACGAAAAAAAACAGCGTGGTCAACACCTCGCTCTTTTGCCGCAGCGCTATGGTCAAATCGCGCCGCACGACAGCCGCCAGCACTGCGATGGTAGAGATTCGTTTCATGCCGAAAGGTTCAAGACGCCAACCTCTACGATGGTGGCGTCGCGCAGCAGGTCGGAAAAAGGCACTACAGATTTGACCAGGACATCCATTACCGTCGCCATCGTTTCCGTTCCGCGCAGTCCGAAGGCTAACATTCCCTTCTCATTGTGCCACTGTTCGATCAATTCGGGCTGCGCCAACGAATCAATGCTGACGGGAATAACCGGGCGCATATCGGCTGCCTTGGCGCAGGCTATGAGCTTTTGCACATTTTCCCTATTCATAGCCACCACTACATCCACGTCCATCGTCACCCGTTGATAGCCATGCAGCGCCACCGCTAGGCCGCCCACCACCACATACTCGATGTTTGCGTCCGCCAATATTTTAATTATATTGAACATTCCCATGGCGTTTGCTCCAGAGCGTGGATTGTCTTCAGCTATCGGCACCTATAATAGAGCCAATATACGGCGAGTAAAGCCGGAGAGGACGCAAGGGAAAACTTGCCCCCTCTCCGGCTTTACTCGCCGTATGAGGAAAAATGATTGGAGTTCTAAACGGTTACAGCTTGGTTGGTAGAACGCGGCACGGCTAGTACAGCAGCGCGCAAATATTGTTACGTTGTTTGTAATCTTTCCCGTTCATGGTTCGACAAGCCCTCTAGGTCGGCTCAAGCCCGGTAGGCTGGGGTGAGGAACGAACCCCAGCATCTCACGCAACCTCGACCTCTGGGCTTCGCTTGCTTCCCCCCAGCTTATACTTTGCACGGCCACAATTTGCGGATTTAGCTGCGTCTCGCGGGATGCGATTGCTGCGCAAATTGTGGCCGCGCGAAGTATTAAAGTGATCGGGGTCAGGCTTAGAGGTCAATTACAGTGCCGGCGTCAAATCATTCAACTCTTCAATGCGTAACATCCGAATGTCTTTAACAGCGCCTTTAAACCACGGCAGTTGGGCGCTTACTGCTTGCGCTGCCAGCACACATTGTACGGCGGTCATTTGCGAATTGCCGAAGTAGACGCTTCCTTGCTGCCAAATGAACCCTCGGGCGACAAGTATGGCTTTAATTTCATTGTAAGCATTCTGCCAAGACGGCTTCCCGTATGAGTTTTGTAATATCTGCGTGTCTAGATCAAAAGCAATTGCATACATCCGTCCACCCTCTTTCGGAAAAGGAGGTTGCTCGGCTTGCTCAAGCAACCTTTGCAAGACAACATCATACTGACCCATGGCATTCTCCTCTTTTGAATCACTATCTTATTGATTGTAGCACGATTTTCTCATCCGCAATATCATTTTGGTTGTGCGTTGTTGTTTCAACAGGGAGCCGGCTCGATAGAATCGCGTAGATCAAGCGCTGAAACGGCTTTCCGGGCTACTTTGCCGGCGCGTCGGGATGCATGGCGCCGGGGGACGGGCCGGAAGGCGTCGGGCGCAATGCGCCGACGATGATGTTGTGCAGTGCGCCGGCCAGTTGGCGTCGGTCTTTGCCGTGCGGTGCCAGGATTGCTGCGAAATGGACTTCCGCATGGATGGTCGGGCGGCGCAGGATTTGTTGGAAGCTGTCGCCGAAGGAGAGTTCGCCGATATAGGCGGGCGCTGTGTCGATTTCCCGGTTTTTCCCGAAATAGGCTATCGTGACGGCTTGCACCGGTGTGTCGGCGTCGATGGCCGGTTGTAGCAGTGCGGCGTGGAAATGTTGGACGTGGCTGCCGTCGGTGGTGGTGCCTTCGGGGAACAATGCGATGTGGTCGCCGTTGCGCAGTGCGCTTTCTATGGTTTGGTTGGCGCGCAGGGTGTCGTGGCGGCGGCTGCGTTCGATGAACAGGGTGCCGGCTTTTGCCGCGAGGAAGCCGATCAGCGGCCAGGCGCGCACTTCGGACTTGGAAACGAAGCGTAGCGGATGCAGTGCGTTCAGCAGGTAAATGTCGAGCCAGGAAATATGGTTGGCGGCGAAGATGAGTCCCGTGCCTGCGCGTTGCGGGATGTTTCCCCGCACCGTCAGGCGGACGTTAAGAATCGCCAGCAGCTTTGCCGACCAGCTTTGCACCAGCCGCCGACGCATGGCGTGGCTGAGTAGCGGGAATAGAAGCGCTGCGGTCGATACGCCCTGAACCAGGTGCAAGCCGACGCGCACGGCGCGCAGCCAGCGGATGGTGGGTGCAGTCTGTGCGCTCAAATGGCAATTTGCTCCGTAACCAGCATGTCGCGCAAGCCCTTCAGCACGTTCTTGACGGCTTCCGGCGCTTCGATTTCGATGATCTGGTCGATGATCCAGGATTGATCTTTTTTGCCCATCACGTCCATGATGCGATTGCCGAGGTAGCGTAGCGGCGGGAAATCCGGTTCCTCGGTGTAGGCGAAAGTGGCGTAATCGTCCAGTCGGCTGTTCAGCAGCGCGACAAAGCGCGCCGGGTAGCTTTCCGCTTCGGGTGGCCCGAGCCGGGCGATTTGGTTGTCTTCGAGTATTTCGCCGAGGCGCTTGGCCAGCGCCTGGATAAATGCCGGGCGCTGCTCCTCGCTGAGGCGCTGGTAGGCGACCCGGTCGGCGAGTTGAATGAAGAAGGCGAGTAATTCGGCTATCATCGCGAAAGCCTGCTGTTGCGAGGCGATCTCGAATTTGTCCTTCTGGATGTGGGTGACGGTATCGGTAGCCACGCGCCACATGATGAATGCGACCACGCTGGCGATCTGCTGCGCGGTCTTGGGTTTGGTGGAGTGCCATTTAGTCTTTAAGCGCATGTCAGTATTCCCTCTTCGCCGGTTTCCACCAGGTGTGCCGGGTCGCTGATCCATTCGCTCCACGAGCCGGGATAGAGCCTGGAGCCGGACAGGCCGGCGGCTTCCATCGCGAGGATGTTGTGGCAGGCGGTGACGCCGGAGCCGCAGACATGAATGATGTGTTCGGGCGGCAAGCCGCCGAGCAGCCGCAGGTAGGTTTCGCGCAATTCTTCCGCCGGCAGCAGCGTGCCGCCAAGATCGAGGTTTTCTTCAAATGGCCAGTTGTATGTGCCGGGGATGTGGCCGGCGACCTTGTCCAGCGTTTCGTGCTCGCCGGTGAAGCGTTCTTCCGGTCGGGCGTCGAGTATCTTTTGGCGCGGATCGCGGCGGGCGGCATCGACTTCGGCGGCATCCACCCAGGCGTTGCGCTTAGGTGCTGCGTGGAAATGCGTGGCGCGAATGGTCGGCGCGTCGCTGCCGAGCGGGTGTTTGTCCCGCTTCCAGCGCGGCAGGCCGCCGTCGAGCAGCGCCACCGCATCGTGCCCCAGCCAGCGTAGCATCCACCAGAGCCGCACCGCCATTGAGCCGAAGCTGTCGTCGTAAACGACGACTTGTTTTCCCGCATCGACGCCCCACTGGCCGAGTTTTTCCGCCAGCACATCAGGCTCCGGCAGCGGGTGGCGTCCGTTGGTCGCGGTGCGCGGGCTGCTCAAGTCGTCGTCCAGGTGCGCATAGCGCGCGCCGGGGATGTGGCCGTGCGTATACGCGCGCCGCCCCGCCTCGGCGTCGGTCAGCGTGAAACGGCAGTCGAACACCACCCAGTCCGGGTCGTCGAGATGCTGCGCGAGTTGTTCGGTGGTGACGAGTGTGGTGAATTTTGTCATAAGGGGGTGATGGGTAATGGGGAATGGGTGATGCGCGATGGGGAATGGGTAAAAAACATCACCCATTCCCCTTCACCCATTACCAGAATTAATACCCTGCCTTGCCGTAAGGCTTAGGCAGGCCGGCGACCTTGGCAGCCTGTTTGGCCGGCATTTCCGGGAACTGGGTGTAGAGGTATTTGCTGTCGGTGCCGGGGCGGATTTTTTCCCAGTCTTTCAGCATTGCGCGGAAATTCGGCGTGTGGCCGTGTTCCTTGTATTGCTCGCGCATGTAATTGACGACCGCCCAGCGTTCATCGGTCATTTTGAGACCTTCGGCTTCGGCGATTACGGGGACGATCTCGTCGCTGTAGTCCGGTTCGAGCAGGTAGCCTTCTTCGTCGGTTTCGATTTCAACGCCGTTCACGGTGTATGCCATGGTATTACCTCCTTAAGTTGAGTAGTGGTTGAAAAAAATCAAACTGCATTTATGGATTTGTGCGGGATGAATATGCCGCAGCCCAGCTTGCGGTTACTGCCTATGCCGACTTGCTGCACGCGGATCGCGTGTTCTATCGGCAGTCCGTGCAACATCAAACTATACCCCGCAACGCTGCCGGCGTCAGTGCTTATGGTTTGCCGCTTGCCGCAGATGAAGCGCGTTTCTATACCCAGTTCGTCCAGCAAGCGCATGATGTCGCGGGTGAAACCCGCCTCGTCCGCGCTGCCGGTGGTGACGCGGTGCGCATACAGCGGCGTGTGACGGGGCAGCGCGCGGGGCTTGCCCTTGCCGACCAGCAGCGCGTTTCCGCCCACGTCCAGAGTCGCGCCCTCAATGGCGAGCGTATCGTTCGCCCGTTCTGCGGGCACGCGCAACACCAGCCGGGTGCGGTGGTTCAGGATCAATTCGCCGGCGCCGCTGTCGGCGCCGTGCATCGGGTGGATGCCGGCCAGCGCTTCATCCGCCAGCCACGGCAGGAGAGGCGCCAGCGCGCGGAACAACGCGTAGCCGTGATCCACCGGCACGCGCACACCGCGCAACGCAAATTGGATGTCGGTTACGGCGGCCTCATCGACGACGAACGCAGTATTTTCGCTGGGCCAGCCTATTTTATCTCTCCCGCTTTTTGCGTCGCAGCCCAATCCAGCAAAGCTCTTCCCCAGTGTTCGGCGGTTGCGGCGTCAATGTCGAATACGGTAAAGCGCTTGATTTCCCGAATGCGAACGCGCAGAGTTGAGAATTCCGCCGCGTGATCGACATGCTGCAATTCGATCTCCTGACGGAACGGGGTGGAAAGGAATTTGTCCAGCTTGGTAATCTCTTCCATCGTGGCTTGGCTATCCGGTTTAGGTTTTGGAATGGATTATATGGGGGATTTGCGCCCCTAATGCAAGGGAAAACGCTTTATATCCCAAGGAGGGGGAGTGCGGCATACCCCTTTCGGGTAGTATAAGCCCACCCATGAAGAATGATAGAAAGCCGGGCTGCAACGGTTGTAATATTCGCAGCACAGCGTTTGGAGCTTCCCCGGTTTTATCGCAACCGGGAGCCTGCAAGGTAGCGAGCGTTAGCAAAGAAGTGGTTCGCCACGAATGATAGGTTTGCCGAAAGGGATGCCGGTATTCCGGGCTTTGTTAAGAGTTTGGAAAAGCGTCCGTTTTAATTTTCTTAGGAGATTGATGATATGGCCAAGAAACAGCACGACACGCCAATGCTAGACCAGTTGGAAAGCGGCCCGTGGCCCAGCTTTGTAACCGGCCTGAAGCGCTTGGCCAAGGACAACGACATGATGGTTGACCTGATGGGCCAACTGGAAACCTCTTACAAGACCAAAAAAGGGTATTGGAAGGGCGGCACAGTGGGCGTGTACGGTTACGGCGGCGGCGTGATCCCGCGCTTCACCGAACTTAAGGACGAGCACGAGAAGCCCCTGTTCCCGGCTGCCGCCGAGTTCCACACCATCCGTATCATGCCGGCTGCCGGTATGCACTACACCACCGACCTGCTGCGCAAGATGTGCGATGTGTGGGAAAAGCACGGTTCCGGCCTGATTGCGCTGCATGGTCAATCCGGCGACATCATGTTCCAGGGCGCGACCACCGCCAATGTGCAAGTCGCTTTCGACGAACTCAATGAAATGGGCTTCGATCTGGGCGGCGCCGGTCCCGCCGTGCGCACCGCGATGTCCTGCGTGGGCGCCGCACGTTGCGAGCAATCGTGCTACGACGAAGCGCGCGCAATGCGCACCATGGTGAATAAGTTCCTGGACGACATGCACCGCCCGGCGTTGCCGTACAAGTTCAAGTTCAAGTTTTCCGGCTGCTCGAACGATTGCGTGAATTCCATTCAACGTTCCGACATGGCGGTGATCGGCACCTGGCGCGACAGCATCCAGACCGACGATGCGTTGGGCAAGAAGTGGTTCGCCAAGCACGGCATGGACGAACTGGTCAACGACGTGATCGCGCGCTGCCCGACCAAGGCGCTGGCGCTCAAGGACACTGCCAAGGTTTCCACGGCGGAAGGCATTTCCAGCGTCGCGCTGAACGACAGCCAATCGCTTGAAATCAGCAACCACGATTGCGTGCGCTGCATGCACTGCGTCAACGTGATGACCGGCGCACTGGCGCCCGGCAAGGACAAGGGCGTCACCATCCTGATGGGCGGCAAGCGCACCCTGAAGATCGGCGATTTGATGGGCACCGTGGTGGTGCCGTTCATGAAGCTGGAGTCGGACGAAGACTTCGAGAAGCTGGAAGAGCTGGGTCAAAACGCCATCGACTTCTTCGCCGAGAACGCGCTGGAGCACGAGCGCACCGGCGAAATGATAGACCGCATCGGCTTGGTTAATTTCCTGGAAGGCGTCGGTCTCGAAATAGATCCGAGCATGATCCTCCATCCGCGCACCAACCCCTACGTTCGCATGGACGGCTGGGACGAGGAAGTGGAAAAGGCGAACGAACGTAAAGCCAAGGCGGCCTGATAACCAGCCCAAAAACGAACTAAACGAGTTTGGAGAGAAACGATGAGTGAAATGCGCGAACCCATTGAGAGCGGCGTACCGGATCATGTGCAGTATCTGCACCCGCTGATGAAAAAGAACTACGGCAACTGGAAATACCATGACCGCCCCCGTCCCGGCGTGCTGCATCACGTAGCGAAAAACGGCGACGAAATCTGGACCGTGCGCGCTGGCACCGCGCGCCAGATGGATCACTACACCATACGTCAACTGTGCGACATCGCCGACAACTTCGCCGAAGGCCATGTGCGCTTCACCGCGCGCAGCAACATGGAATTCATGGTTTCCAGTGAGGCCAAGGTCGCCCCGCTGGTCGAAGCACTCACCAAGGCCGGTTTCCCGGTCGGCGGCACCGGCAATTCGGTGTCCATGATCGCCCACACCCAAGGCTGGCTGCACTGCGACATTCCCGGCACCGATGCGTCGGGCGCGGTGAAAGCGCTGATGGATGAACTCTATGAAGAGTTCATCCACGAAGAAATGCCGAACCGCGTGAAGATTTCGACTTCCTGCTGCGAAATCAACTGCGGTGGTCAAGCCGACATCGCCATTGTGATCCAGCACACCAAGCCGCCGAAAATCAATCACGATCTGGTCGCGAACGCATGTGAACGCCCCACCGTGGTGGCGCGCTGCCCGGTTGCGGCGATTCGCCCGGCGCTGGTGAACGGCAAGCCTTCTCTGGAAGTGGACGAAGCCAAGTGCATTTGTTGCGGCGCTTGTTTCCCGCCCTGCCCGCCGATGCAGATCAACGACCCCGAGTTTTCCAAGTTCGCGATTTGGGTGGGCGGCAAAAATTCCAACGCGCGCATCCGTCCCCAGTTCCACAAAATGGTCGCGTCCGGCATTCCCAACAACCCGCCGCGCTGGCCGGAAGTGTCGGCCATCGTGAAAAACATCCTCAAGGTGTACAAGGCCGACGCCCGCCCCTGGGAGCGTATTTCGGACTGGGTCGAGCGCATTGGCTGGCCGCAATTCTTCGAGAAGACCGGGTTGCCGTTCACCAAGTTCCATATCGACGATTGGCGCGGTTCGCGTTCGACGCTGAACGCATCCACGCATATCCGCTTCTGATCCGCAATTCGGGGAAATCTCCGGCGGCCTTTGGTTAACGGCCTGCCGGGGAATTTTGGAAACCTAAGTGAATTAGGTGATTAGCCAATTAGCCAACAGGATATTCTTAGGATGAAATTCGGGATTATGATCAATGAAGGCCCCTACAACCACCAGTCGGCGGATACTGCATTCCAGTTCGCCAAGGCTGCGATTGAAAAAGGCCACGAGATTCATCGTGTTTTCTTCTACCACGATGGGGTTAACAACGCGACCAAGCTGACTCAGCCGCCGCAGGACGACCGTCATATCGTCAACCGCTGGAGCAAACTGGCGGAAGAGCATGGCGTGGACCTGGTGGTTTGCGTTGCCGCCGGCCTGCGCCGCGGCATTGTGGATGAGAACCTGGCGCCGGGCTTCAGGATTTCCGGGCTGGGGCAACTGGTGGAATCGGGGATACAGGCAGATCGCATGGTCGTCTTCGGCGATTGATTTAGGGAGAAATCATGACTGAGAGCACAGGTGGTATCGATATGGATGAAGATTCCGAAGGTACTGTAAAGAAATTCGCTTTTGTTAACCGCAAGGCGCCTTACGGCACGGTATATGCGTTGGAGTCGCTGGAAGTGGTGTTGATCAGTGCTGCTTTCGATCAAGATGTCAGTTTGATGTTCATCGACGACGGCGTTTACGAACTCAAGAAGGGCCAGGGCACCAAGGCCATCGGCATGAAAAATTTCTCGCCGACCTACCGCGCGCTGGAAGGCTACGATATCGAGAAGCTGTACGTCGAGCAAGAGTCGCTCGAAGAGCGCGGCCTGACCGAAGCGGATCTGCTGGTCGATGTGGAAGTTTTGAGCCGCGCCGACATGGCGGCCTTGATGGAAGAGCAAGACGTTATTTTAAGTTTCTGATTGGGGACGCATTATGTTGCATATCGTAAACAAATCGCCGTTGGAAAAAAATGCGCTGGAAAGCTGCCTGGGCCACGCTGTGGCCGGTAGCACCATACTGCTGATCGAGGATGGCGTTTATGCCGTAACCAAGGGTAACAAGGTGGAAGCCGCCATGAAGAAAGCCATGGAAAGCTGCACCGTTTGCGCCCTGTGGCCGGACCTCGAAGCGCGCGGCATGCAGGATACGGTGATTGACGGCGTAAAGCAGGTCGATTACAACGGTTTTGTCGATCTGGTGGCGGAAAGCGCTACGGTTCAATCGTGGCTGTAATTTTTTGGTTTTAACTTTAAGGAGAAAAGCATGGGTTTTGAAATCAATGGTAAGACCTACGAAACCGACGAAGAAGGCTACTTGGTCAACCTCGCCGAATGGGATGAAAACGCCGCCAAGCATCTGGCAGCGGAAGAAAAAGTCGAAATGACGGAAAGCCACTGGGAAGTTGTCAACTTCCTGCGCGAGTACTACAACGATTACCAGATTGCTCCCGCCGTGCGTGTGCTGACCAAGGCTATCGGCAAGAAGCTCGGTCCCGATAAGGGCAACAGCAAGTACCTGTACGAGTTGTTCCCCTACGGCCCCGCCAAGCAAGCCTGCAAGATCGCCGGCCTGCCCAAGCCGACCGGCTGTATTTAAGCAATCGCTTTGTTGGCAATTTGGCTGCCTGCGGGCAGTCCGGTTAGTTGGAAACGACGCGAGGGGGGACGGTGACGCACCGCCTCCGCTTCGTCGCAAGATAATGCAGTTTAGCCGTCAAGTGGCTTGACCGCGCAACATTGAACCCGGGGGAAGTTTCATGTCGTCATTGACCGTGCTGTACGCTTGCCTGTTTTACGCTGCGACCGCCATGCTGGTGGGCGGCTTGGCGTACAAGATTCGCGATTACGCCCGCACTCCGGCGCCGTTGAAAATCCCGACCACGCCCGCCCCGACCACCAATGTCGGCGTGGTGCTGCGCATGGCGCGGGAAGTGGCACTGTTCGAAAGCCTGTTCAAATCGAACAAGTGGATCTGGCTGTTCGGCTTTTTGTTCCACGGCGCTCTCGCGTTGGTGCTGATGCGCCATTTTCGTTATTTCACCGAGCCGGTGTGGTTCTGGGTGAACTGGATACAGCCGTTCGGCACCTATGCCGGCTTCGCCATGCTGGCCGGCCTGGGCGGATTGTGGGCGCGCCGTTTCCTGGTTGACCGGGTGCGCTACATCACCACGCCGTCCGACCATCTGATGCTGTTGCTGTTGATCCTGATCGGCATGAGCGGGCTGATGATGCGCTTCGTTTCGCATACCGACATCGTTGCGGTCAAGTCGTTCTTCCTCGGCTTGATGACGTTCCATTGGCAACCGTTGCCGGCGGACGCTCCGCTGCTGATACATTTGGCTCTGGTGGCGCTGTTGATGATCGTTTTCCCGATCAGCAAACTGTTGCATGCGCCCGGCATCTTCTTCAGCCCGACACGCAACCAGAAGGACGACCCGCGCGAGCGCCGCCACTTGGCGCCGTGGGCGGCGGAATTAGAGAAATGAACTTAGGGACTAGAGGCTAGAGACTAGAGGCTAGGAATTAGAGGTCAGTAGGGGGTTAGGGTGAAAGTCGGAGACTGCGAGGGTTTTACTAGCCTCCAGCCTCTAGCCCCTAGCCTCTAATACAAGGAGCAATCGTGGCTGCGGCAAAATTCGAAGTACCGGCATTTAGAGAATATTCAGTCCCTCCGGCAGTCAAGGAAGGAACGATGGCGCACATCAAATCCTTCCCGGCCAACGCGCCCATCCAGGAGGCCATCGGCTTCCCCGGTGAATTGGTGGAAGACTGGCACGACAAGGCGATTGCCAAAATGGGCGATCTGCTGGGCAAATATCGTTCCCTCAAGGTGTTCATGGATGCCTGCGTGCATTGCGGCGCATGCACCGACAAGTGCCATTATTTCATCGGCACCAACGATCCGAAGAATATGCCGGTCGGTCGCCAGGAATTGATGCGCAAGGTTTACCGCCGTCATTTCACCTTTGCCGGAAAATATTTTCCTGCGCTGGTCGGCGCAGTTGACTTGACCAAGGAATTGCTCGACGAGTGGTACAGCTATTTTTACCAGTGTTCCGAGTGCCGCCGTTGCTCAGTGTATTGCCCTTACGGCATCGACACCGCCGAAGTCACCATGGCAGGGCGTGAGATACTCGACACGGTGGGGTACGGTCAGAAGTACACCAACGAGATCATGGGCAAGCTGCACCGCATCGGCAACAACCTGGGCTTGCCCGGCCCGGCGCTGGAAGACACATTGCAGGGACTGGAAGAGGACATTTTCGACGACATCGGCGTGCCGGTTAAACTGCCGCTTGATTTGGAAGGCGCCGAAATCATGCTGGTCACCCCCAGCGCGGATTTCTTTTCCGAACCGCATGTGGAAAGCCTGATCGGCTACGCCAAGGTGTTCCATGCCGCCGGCGTCAAATGGACGCTGTCCTCCACCGCTTCGGAAGCCGGCAATTTCGGCATGTTCATCGGCAGCTACGCGAACATGCGCCGCGCAGCGCTGCGCATACGCCAAGCCGCGCTGGAACTGGGCGTGAAACGCATCGTGGTGGGCGAGTGCGGCCACGCTTGGCGCGTCGCGTACAGTTTCTGGAACACCCTGACCGGCGTTGGCGCAGGCGGCGAAGACCCGTTCTCGATCGAACTGCAAAAACAGCTCGACCCGCGTTACCCTGCGCCGCAGCACATTTGCGAATACACCCACGACTTGATCCAGCAGGGCAAGCTCAAGTTCGACAAGAGCGCCAACGATCACCGCACCATCACCTTCCACGATTCGTGCAACGTCGCGCGCGGTTCGCGCATGGGCAATACGCCGGGCGGCCAGTTCACGATCCCGCGCGACATCATCAAGGCGGTAGCCAACAATTACTACGACATGGCTGCGGAAACGATAGGCGAGGGCACTTTCTGCTGCGGCGGCGGCGGCGGCCTGCTGACCGACGATTTGATGGAAATCCGCGTCAAGGGCGCATTGCCGCGCATGGAAGCGCTCAATGACGTGGTGAAGGAAAACGGCGTGAATTTCATGGCGGCCATCTGCGCAATCTGTAAGGCGCAGTTCACCAAGGTAGTGCCGTATTACGGATTCGATATGAGCATGATAGGTGGCGTACACCAGTTGGTAAGCACCGCCATCGTGCTCGAAGTCCCCGAAGAGACTGAAAGCGCTGAAGAAGCATAAGGAATAGTAAGGAATAGATTGGTAACCTCTGAAGGTTGGGTGCGCTCGCGTGCATCCAACGGCAACGCTGATTATTAAGGAGAGAAAGCAATGTCCGTATCCCCCGACAAACTGAACCAACCCAAACTCATGAACTTCCGCCGGTATAAGGAAGGCCAGAATGAGTACCGTTCATGGCAGGACAAGATTTTTGACGCAGGCTGGTCGCACAAATGCCCGGAATACGTGCTGAGTACGCCTCCCTGCCAAGGCAGTTGCCCGTCCGGTCACGATGTGCGCGGCTGGCTCAACATTGTGCGCGGCGTCGAGAAACCGCCGGTCGGACCCGACGGCAAGCCCTCCATGCCGTGGCAGGAATACGCCTGGCGGCGCATGACCGAAGCCAACCCGTTCCCGGCGATCATGGGGCGCGTTTGCCCGGCGCCGTGCCAAGGGGGATGTAACCGCAGCCAGGTGGACGAGTTCGTCGGGATCAATTCGATTGAGCACTTCATCGGCAACTGGGCGGTCGAGAACAACATGGCTTTCGCCAAGCCCACCCACAAAACCGGTAAGCGCGTGGCCATCGTCGGCGGCGGCGTGGGCGGCCTGTCCTGCGCGTACCAGTTGATGCGCAAAGGGCATGACTGCGTAGTGTTCGAATCCAGCGCCAAGCTGGGCGGCATGATTAGTTTCGGCCTGCCGGCTTACCGCACCCCGCGCGATGTCGTCGATGCCGAAGTCAAGCGCATCGTCGATATGGGGCTGGAAGTGCGGCTAAACACCCGCGTCGGCAAGGACGTGAGTTTCGCCGATTTGCGCAAGGATTACGACGCAGTGTTCATCGCTATCGGCGCACAGACCGGCAATGTGATGCCGATACCGGGATTCGATGCGCCCAACTGCATCGATGGCATTACTTTCCTGCGCAAATTCAACGAAAACCAGATGGATCACGCGGGTGAACGCATCATCGTTATCGGCGGCGGCGACACCGCAATGGACGTGGCCGCCGTTGCGCGCCGCCTGGGCAGCCAAAAGAAGGACGCCGAGGGCACGGATAACGCCAAGGTGATCGTCGCCGCCCGCGAAAGCGATGGCGGGCGCGCTCAGAAAGGCGGCGGAATATTGCGCAGCAGTTCCGAAGTGGTCGTGGCCTATCGTCGCCATGTTCAGGAAATGCCGGCATCCAAGCACGAACTGGATGCGGTGATTCAGGAAGGCGTTGAAATCCAATCGTGTGTCAACCCGCTGTCGGTAGTGAAGGACGAGAGCGGCAAGGCGGTTGCGCTACGGGTGATCCAGGTCGAATGGGTCAACAAGAAAATGGTGCCGAAGGAAGGCTCGGAATATAACATTCCGTGCGATCTGATCGTCTCGGCGGTGGGTCAGTCGGTGAACTGGTCCGGGATGGAAGAACTCAAAAACGACCGTGGTCTGGCCAAGGTAGACAAGAATTTTCAGGCTGTCGGCCAGCCCGGCGTGTTTATCGGCGGTGATGCGGTAACGCCGTACCTGCTGACTACCGCAATCGGCCATGGCCGCATAGCTTCTGAGGGTATAGATCACTACCTGAAGGGCGAAGATTTGGGCAAGCGTCCCAAGGTGGATGTGCATTACTGGGATCTGCTGCGTAAGCAAATCGAAGTCGGCAAAGCGCCGGAAACCTATCGCTCGCGCACCAAGGAAGAAGTCATCGCGGAAGAAGGCTCCGCCAAGGAGATCGACTTGGGGCTACGCGGTTCCGATGTCGCCAAATTCGGGCTGCACAACTTCGAAAACCGCTCCGACAAATACGTGATGCCGGCCACCGAACTATTCCTCGGGCATTTCTCCTTCACCCCGCGCAATGAGCGCGAGCTGGTCGAGATCAACGCGGAAAGCGTGCTGGGCAATCTGGACGAGCGCATCGTCGCACTGACGGAGAAGCAAGCACAGGGCGAAGCCAAGCGTTGCATGAGCTGCGGCCTGTGCTTCGAGTGCGACAACTGCGTGATCTACTGCCCGCAGGGCGCGGTCAAGAAGACGCCAAAGGCGCAGGCGACTACCGGGCGTTACGTGTATACGGACTATGCGCGCTGCATAGGCTGCCACATCTGCGCCGACGTGTGTCCGACCGGATACATCAAGATGGGTATGGGTGAGTAGATGCGTATGAGCAATCCAGCAAGCTTTCTTAATTGGCAAATTGCGCTTAATTGGCGAATCGCGTTGAACTGGCTGGGGGCGGCTTGCGCGGCGCTCCTGCTGTTCGGCGTGGCGATTTCCGGTGCGGGCGCCGACGAGGGCAAGCACCAGATAGACGCCAAGGGTGACAAATGCGTTCGGGACACCGAATACATGCGCCGCAACCATATGGTGTTGCTCAAGCACCAGCGCGACGACACCATGCGCAAAGGCATACGCACCACGCAATACAGCCTGAAGAATTGCGTCGACTGCCATGCCAGCCCGAAAAACAATAGCGTGATCGGCTCCAATGACAATTTCTGCCAGGGATGCCACAGCTATGTCGCTGTCAAGCTGGATTGCTTCGAGTGTCATTCCAGCAAGCCCAAGGACACGGCACACCCGCTCCAGGCCGGACAAATGCAGGCAGGGGCGATGGTAACTGCACCGCCGGGCACAAGCTCTGATGAGGGACGCAAATGAGCAACATGGACAAAACCCAAAAAGACGCCGGCAGCGGCAGGCAATTCACCCGTCGGCAATTCGTCGGAGCCGGCGTGGCCGCAGCAGCGGGATTGGCGATTGCGCCCGGCGTGACTTTGCTTGATCTCGCTCATGCGCGTCCCGCCGATCAGGCAGCGGACGGCGCCAAGCGCTGGGGTATGCTGGTTGACACCAACCTGTGCAAAAACGGTTGCACCGACTGCGTAGCGGCATGCGGCAAAGAAAACGGGTTTGCATCGACCGGACACCCGGAAACCGATCCGCAGTGGATACGCAAGATCGAACTGAAGGAAATCAAGAGCGGGCGCACCCATTCCCTGCCGATGATGTGCCAGCACTGCGCCACGCCGCCGTGCGTGGACGTGTGTCCGACCGGCGCGTCTTTCAAGCGCGCCGACGGGATAGTGCTGGTTGATCGCCATATCTGCATCGGTTGCCGCTATTGCATGATGGCCTGCCCGTACAAGGCGCGCTCTTTCGTGCATGAGGAGCACCACGACCAGAATCCCGACGTGCCGCGCGGCAAGGGGTGCGTCGAGGGTTGCACAATGTGTGTGCAACGCGTCGATCGCGACCTGTTGCCGGCCTGCGTCGAAGCCTGCAAGGCGGCAGGGCACGAAGCGATGCTGTTCGGCGATTTGAACGATCCCAACAGCGAAATTTCCAAGCGCGTCGCCACCTATGCTTCCACCCAGGTGCGCGCCGATCTTAACCTGAACACCGGCATCCGTTACCGGGGGATTTGATGAAATACGAAGATTTCCAACGCATTGAAGAACGCGCGTTTTATGCGCTGTTTGCGCTGTTCGGCGTAGTTGTGCTGCTCGGCGCGGGCGCCTGGCATTACATGGAAGAGCATGGGCATGTCGTAACCGGCATGAGCAACCAAGTGGTGTGGGGCATACCGCACGTATTCGCGATCTTCCTGATCGTCGCCGCGTCCGGCGTGCTCAACGTCGCATCCATCGGCTCGGTGTTCGGCAAGACGCTGTACAAGGCACGCGCGCCGTTGTCCGGCATGTTGGCGCTGGCCATGCTGGGGGGCGGCTTGGCCGTGCTGATGTTGGACCTGGGGCGCTCCGACCGGATCATCATCGCATCGACCTACTTCAACCCCACATCGGTGTTCGCCTGGAACGTTATACTCTATTCCGGCTTTTTCGGCATCGTCGCCGCTTATCTGGTGTCGATGATGGCGCCGCGCATGAAGGCTTATTCTAAGTACATCGGGTTGGCTGCCTTCATCTGGCGCGTGATTCTCACCACCGGCACCGGCTCCATATTCGGTTTCCTGGTGGCGCGTCAGGCTTACGATTCCGCGTTGCTGGCGCCGATGTTCATCGTGATGTCGTTCTCCTACGGGTTGGCGGTGTTCATCCTGGTGCAATCGACCATGTATAGCTGGAATGGACTGATGCTGGACGCGGCCATCAGGCGCAGGATGAAAAATCTGCTGGCGATATTCGTCTCCGCCGTGCTGTATTTCACCCTGGTCTATCACATGACCAACCTATATTTTGCCAAGCAAACCGATTTCGAGCGCTTCATCCTGCTCGACGGCGGCATCTATACCTCGTTGTTCTGGTTCGGCCAGGTTATCGTCGGCAGCCTGATTCCGCTGGCGATACTGTTCCATCCCCAGCTTAGCAGCCGTTGCAGCGCGGTGGTGGTGGCGTCGGTGCTGATCATATTCGGCGCATTTTGCCAGCTTTACGTATTTATCATCGGCGCTCAGGCATTCCCGCTCAACCTGTTCCCCGGCATGGAAGCCACCAGCAGCTTCTTCGATGGGCGCATGCCGCATCCCTACACCCCCAGCCTGCCGGAAGTGCTGCTCGGCCTGGGCGGCATCGGGGTTGCCGGCCTGATTACCATGGTGGCGGTGCGCGCGTTCCAATTCATGCCGCGTGACGACTACGACCAAACGGTCAAGGCCGAAATTGCCCCTGAGTAAAGGCAGTTCTGAGTGCTGAGTGGCGGGTGCTGAGTAAAACCTTCAGCACTCAGCACTCAGCACTCAGCACTCAGCACTCCATGTCCCACGTACTGATCTCCGCTGCGCATAAATCCTCCGGAAAAACCACCGTCAGCATCGGCTTGTGCGCCGCGCTAAGAAATCGCGGGCTGGCGGTGCAGCCGTTCAAGAAAGGCCCCGACTACATTGATCCGATGTGGTTGACCACCGCCAGCGGACGCACTTGCCGCAACCTGGATTTTTACCTGATGAGCGGCGACGAAATCGCCGCCAATTTCGTGCGCCATTCGTGCGGCGCGGATTTCAGCCTGATCGAAGGCAACAAGGGCTTGTACGACGGCCTCAACCTGGACGGCAGCAACAGCAATGCGGCGCTTGCCAAGCTGTTGCAAGCGCCCGTCGTGCTGGTCATCGACGCGCGCGGCATGACGCGCGGCATCGCCCCGCTGATACTTGGCTATCAGGCGTTCGACCCGGATATCCGGATCGCCGGCGTGATTCTCAATAAACTCGGCGGCGCGCGTCATGAAAGCAAGCTGCGCGCGGTGATCGAACATTACACCGATGTGCCGGTGATCGGCGCGGTGCATCACGATGCGCGCCTCTTAATCGTCGAGCGTCACCTCGGCCTGATGCCCAGCAACGAAGCCGAAACGGCGTTGCGCCGGACTGATGAAATCGGCGCGCTGGTCGGCGCACAGGTGGACCTCGATAAATTGCTGCAAGTCGGCGCAGCCGCGCCCGCCGTTGCGCAAATAGATTTTGCCCGGCAGGAAACTATTTCGCCCGTTTGCGGTACAAAGGTGCGCATAGGGTTGGTGCGCGACCGGGCGTTCGGTTTTTATTATGCCGACGACCTGGAAGAACTGGCGGCGGCAGGCGCTGAACTGGCGCCGATAGATGCGCTGCACGACGCGCATTTGCCGCCGTTGGACGGTCTGTTCATCGGCGGCGGCTTTCCCGAACTGCTGATGGACGAACTGGAAGCGAACGCGACATTGCGCGAAGAAATGCGCTGTGCAATCGAAGCCGGGCTGCCGGTATACGCCGAGTGCGGCGGCCTGATGTACCTGTCGCGCAGCCTGACGTGGCGCGGCAAGACCAGCCGCATGGTGGGCGTGATCCCCGGCGATGTGGTGATGCACGACAAGCCGGTCGGACGCGGTTACGTGCGATTGCTGGAGACGGCGGCGCATCCCTGGCAAGAAGGTCGCCAAACCGGGGCGGAACGGCTGGCGCACGAGTTCCATTATTCCAGCCTGGAGAATCTCGACGCGAAGCTGGAATATGCTTACGAAGTAAAACGCGGCGCCGGCATAGACGGAAGCCATGACGGCCTCATCTACAAAAACCTGTTGGCATCGTATGCGCACTTTCGCAGCCTGCAAGGCGACAACTGGGCGCGCCGCTTCGTGGCCTTTGTGCGGTATCAGAGGACAGGCATCAGAAGACAGAAGACAGAGGACAGAGGACAGAAGGCAGAGGTTTGATCGTCCTTATGCTCTGTGCTTGTTTTTTTACCTCGTTCCCACGCGCGGCGTGGGAATGCAGTCCGGGACGCGCTGCGTCCCGAATCCGGTGTGTGCGTTTCATCACCCATTCCCCATCACCCATCACGATTCACCAACAAGGAGATAGCAATGATCACAGTCACAACCAGCGCAGCCGAGCAGATCCGCCAGGCTGCCGCAAATAACGACGCCGTAGGCATGGCATTGCGCATCGCCGCGCGTCGCGAGTTCGACGGTTCGATTCAGTATGGCATGGGATTCGACGACGGTACGGAAGAAGATATCCAGGTCGGCGCGCCCGAAGGGATGATGGTGCTGGTCGCCCCGGAGCATCAGGAGTTGCTGACCGGCGCGACGCTGGATTATGTGGAAATGTCGCCGGGCGACTTCCGCTTTATTTTCATCAACCCCAACGATACCGGCGGCTCCTCGTGCAGCACGCCGAAACAGGGCGGCGGCGGTTGCGGCGGTTGCGGCGGCGGATGCCACTGACCAATGCCTGACGCATTGCGGGTAAATGAACGGCGGACTTGCTCCGCCGTTTTACGTAGCCGCACCGTTAATCCTAAGTCGGACTATTGCCGGAACCAAAAATATTTACCGCAGAGACGCCGAGACGCAGAGATTTTGTAGCGTAATGGTATGCTTTCACCCTCCGTTATATTTCTCCGCGCCTCGGCGTCTCTGCGGTGAAAAAGAATTACCCGGAGAGCCGCGCCAGTGCTTGATCTACGACACATTCTTTGCAAAAAATGCAACAACTTGACTGATAAGCGACTAAAAACCCAGTTGAACCGCAGAGACGCTTCAGGCGCTGATAAAAGACAATGAGTTAAGCGGTTGTTCGACATCGCCCATTTGGTGAGGCGGAAATTTGTTGTAATTTATTTCTCCGCGTCTCCGCGTCTCTGCGGTAAATATTTTTGGGTTCCGGCTCGGTCCGCAGCTTAGGTTAATTCTACGTCAGGTGGCGCCCGCTTTGCAGCAAGGTGGTGATGGTGTCGGCGGGTAGCGGGCGGCTGAAGAAAAAGCCCTGCGCGTCGCAACATTGATGTTCCCGCAGGAACAGGAACTGGTCGCGGCTTTCCACCCCTTCGGCGATGACTTTGAGGTGCAGGCTTTCGGCCAGCGCGATGATGGCCTGGGCGATGCTGGCGTCGTCTTCGTTGGTGGTGACGGTGCAGATGAAGGATTTGTCGATCTTGATGGTGTCGATGGGAAAGCGCTTCAGGTAGCTCAAGCTGGAATATCCCGTGCCGAAATCGTCGATGGATAGCCAGACCCCGACGGATTTGAGTTGGTTCAACAGGCCGAGCGCTTCCTCGGCGTTCTGCATGACCGTGGTTTCGGTCAATTCCAGCTCCAGCCAATTCGGATCGAGTCTGGTTTCGTCGAGAATTTCCACCACCTTTTCGGCCAGGTCTTTTTGTTTGAGCTGGCGCGCCGACAGATTCACCGCCATGCGCATTTTCGGCAGGCCTGCGTCCTGCCACGCCTTGTTTTGGGCGCAGGCCTGGCGCAGCACCCACTCGCCTATCGGCACGATCAGGCCGGTTTCCTCAGCCAGCGGAATAAACTGACCCGGCAGGATTTCCCCCTGGTCGGGATGCTGCCAGCGCACCAGCGCCTCCATGCCGGTGATTTTGCCGGTTTCGATTTCCACCTGGGGTTGATAGTAAACCATCAATTCGTTGCGCTCCAATGCGCGGCGCAGATGGTTTTCCAACGCAAACAGCGCAACGGCGGCATCGTTGCCGGAGTTGCGGAAAAACTGGAGATTGTTGCGCCCCTGAGATTTGGCCAGGTACATGGCAATATCGGCGGCCTTGGTCAGCGCCTCCACCGTTTTGCCGCTGTGCGGGTAAAGGCTGATGCCGATGCTGGTGGTGATGAATACTTCCTGGCCTTCCAGCGTGTAGGGTACGGCAACCGCATCGAGTATTTTCTTGGCGACATCGGATACGCTGTTGGCGTCGCTCATCTCGGACAGGATCACGGCAAATTCATCGCCGCCCAGCCTGGCCGCCGTATCGCTGCGGCGGATGCAGCCGGCCAGGCGGCGCGCGGCTTCGACCAGCAAGCGGTCGCCGGCTTTGTGGCCGAGCGTATCGTTGATGATCTTGAAGCGGTCGAGGTCGAGGAGCATCACCGCGACCATGGATGAATCGCGGTCGGCGCGGACGATGGCGCGCTCCAGCCGGTCCTGGAACAAAATGCGATTCGGCAAATTGGTCAGATGGTCGAAGAAGGCCAGTTGATGCAAGCGCTGTTCGTTTTCCCGCGCGACCGTGATGTCGGAAAAAATCGCCACATAATGCGTCGCAACACCCCGTATGCTCTTAACCGCGCCGATGGACAGCCATTCCAGGTAAATCTCGCCGTTCTTGCGCCGATTCCAGATTTCTCCTTCCCAATGGCCTTCACCGGTCAAAGACGCCCACATGGCTTCGTAGAATACTTTATCATGGCGGCCTGAATTCAGAATGGTCGGCATCTTGCCAACCACCTCATCGCGGCTGTAGCCGGTCACGCGCGTAAAAGCTTTGTTGACGTTAAGAATGTGTCCCTGGGTATCGGTGATTAACACGCCTTCCGTGGAGTACTCGAAAATATCATCCGCCACTTTCGAGATATACCCAGGCTCCTGGCTCAGGCCGGCGCTCAACGCGTAGATGCGCTTGCGCAACGCAAACGCGTGATCCAGCAGCGTGGCGTATTTCTTCTTTTCGACAATTTCTCCCGACGCGGCCATGCTAAGTATCATGCGCGCCGCCTGATGCATGCGCCGGTGAATTTCACCTATCTCGATAAATTCCGCCGAATCCACCAACATCGGGTGGTGGGTGTTGTAATACCATAGTCCGAAATGGCAGCGAGCATGGGCGTCTTCGACCATATCGTCGGGAAAGGGCGTAAGGCGGCGCGTGAGGGTCTCGAACAAGCGGGCGAGCCATTTGGTATGGCTATCCAACACCCGCTCCAATTGTCTTGAGCACTCCTGGATTTCTTCGGGGCTAGGCTCTGAGGGAAACATATTCATTGATGCAAATGACCGAAGACATATTACAATGTCATTGTAAGCCAAATGACCGGTTTTTTCGCGGATATTTGGATCGGCCTGTCATCGATTGTTGCGCGCCGAGTCGAAATACGGTCGGGTGCGATAATCCCCAACGTCACCGCCAACAAGGAGTACGATGAAACCACCTGAACTGCTGTTGCCCGCCGGTTCGCTGGAGAAAATGCGCACCGCCTACGCCTACGGCGCGGACGCGGTCTATGCCGGACAGCCGCGCTATAGCTTGCGCGCGCGCAATAACGAATTCGGTCTGGCGGAACTGGAGCGCGGCATCGCCGAGGCGCACGGCTTAGGCAGGAAATTCTACGTCACCAGCAACCTGATGGCGCACAACGCCAAGGTCAAGACTTATCTCGCCGACATCAAGCCGGTGATCGCGATGCAACCGGACGCGCTAATCATGGCCGACCCCGGCTTGATCTGGCTGGTGCGCGAAAAATGGCCGGAGATGGTTATTCACCTTTCGGTGCAGGCCAATACGGTGAACTGGGCCGCAGTGAATTTCTGGCGTTCGCTGGGGCTGTCCAGGGTGATTCTGTCGCGCGAATTATCGCTGGACGAGATCGCCGAAATCCGTCAACGCTGCCCGGACATGGAACTTGAAGTGTTCGTCCACGGCGCGCTGTGCATCGCGTATTCCGGGCGCTGTCTGTTATCCGGCTATTTCAACCACCGCGACGCGAACCAGGGCACTTGCACCAACTCCTGCCGCTGGGATTATAAAGTGCTGGAAGACGGCGCAAAAAATTACGTCATTGAGGAGGGGAAACGCCCCGGCGAACTGATGCCGATAGAAGAGGACGAACACGGCACTTATATTTTGAACTCCAAGGACTTGCGCGCCGTCGAGCATGTCGGGCGGCTGACGCAAATCGGCGTCGATTCGCTGAAAATCGAGGGGCGCACCAAATCGATCTATTACGTAGCGCGCACTACCCAGGTCTACCGTAGCGCCATCGACGATGCGCTCAAAGGCAAACCGTTCGACCCGGCGCATTTAAGCGCACTGGAACATCTCGCCCATCGCGGCTATACCGGCGGGTTCTACCAGCGCCGCGCCCACGCCGATTACCAGAATTACGCCAGCGGCCAATCGGAGGGCGGCGTTAGCCAGTATGTCGGCGACATCGCAGCCATAGACGCCGACGGCATGGCCGAAATCGTGGTGAAAAACCGCTTTCGCGTCGGCGACCGGCTGGAAATCGTCTCGCCCTCCGGCAACCGGACGCTCACTTTGGCGCGCATGGAAACCGTCGAAGGCGAAATAATTTCAGAAGCCCCCGGCAGCGGCTGGATAGTGCGCATCCCGCTGCCGCTGGACGTAAATCCCGAGCGGGCGATGCTGGTGCGGTTCGTATAGTCGTTGCCGCAACGCCGGAGCGCGGTACAATGGCATTCATGAATACCGACAACACAGCTCCCTTTTCGCGGCTGACCCCCGACTTCATCCTGGATGCGCTCGACAGCGTCGGGTTGCGCGGCGATGGCCGCCTGCTCGCGCTGAACAGCTACGAGAACCGCGTCTACCAAATCGGCATGGAGGAAGGTGCGCCGCTGGTGGCAAAGTTCTACCGCCCTGGGCGCTGGACGGACGCCGCGATACTCGAAGAACACGCTTTCGTGCAGGAACTGGTGGAGCGCGAAATCCCGGTGGCGCCGGGGCTGGCGCTGGCCGCCGGAAAAACGCTGCATGTATTCGACGGGTTCCGTTTCGCCGTATTTCCGAAACACGGCGGACGCGCTCCCGAACTCGATGGTCGTGATACGCTGGAATGGATGGGACGCTTTATCGGGCGGATACACGCGGTCGGCGCGTTAAAGCCCTACCGGGAACGACCGACGCTGAGCATCGCAAGCTTCGGCGAGGAGCCGCGCGCTTATCTGCTGGCGCACGGCTTCATCCCGGACGACATCGCTGCGGCTTATCGCAGCGTGGCGGCGCAAGCGCTGGACGGGGTGCGGCGCTGTTTCGAGCGCGCCGGAGCGGTGCGGGGATTGCGCCTGCACGGCGATTGCCATGTCGGCAACGTATTGTGGACCGACGACGGCCCCCACTTCGTCGATTTCGACGACAGCCGCATGGGGCCGGCGGTGCAGGACATCTGGATGCTGCTGTCGGGCGAACGCGCCGATATGACGCGCCAGTTGGCCGACTTGTTGGCGGGCTATGAAAGCTTCTACGACTTCGACCCCAGGGAGCTGCATCTCATTGAGGCGCTACGCACGCTACGCCTGATACACTATGCCGCCTGGATTGCGCGCCGCTGGGACGACCCGGCTTTTCCCCATGCGTTCCCATGGTTCAACACGCAACGCTATTGGCAAGACCGCATCCTCGAACTGCGCGAGCAAATCGCGCTGATGGACGAACCGCCTTTGTGGCAGGGCTGAGTGGCTTTATCAACTCCCCCTTGCCGCGCCGCGCCCCACTCTGGCAACCTTGCCGCCATGGGCATTCGCATGCCCCTTCTGGCTGGACTTGCCGGCATTCTGGTTGTCTTTCGACGCCAATTCTTCCGCTGTAGCCGCCTTCTTTTGTTGCAACAGGTTCTTCAGCAAATCTCCGGGTTTCATCATACGCTCCTGATCGGTAAATAAATAAGGTATAAGCGGATTGTGATCCACTCCGGCGAGGATGTCACGCCTCATTAAATAGACTCATTCCTCACTGTTCCAAGGAACAAGACTTTTTCTTGAACAATAGCCCACCTGCTGTTATCCTTGCGCGTCTTTCAATTTATCGGGTTTATCTCTCATGGGGGAAGCATGAAGAAAACGGTGCTTATTAGTATCGCGCTGGCATTGGGGAGCCTATCCGCCCTGCCCAG
>Ga0172380_10002073_pt1 | contig 32524 bp, 33 predicted proteins | sample Leawe162metaG_FD_119747 | JGI IMG/M metagenome (GOLD analysis project Ga0172380, IMG submission 119747) | Leachate microbial communities from a municipal landfill in Southern Ontario, Canada - Leachate well 162 metaG | ecosystem: Engineered > Solid waste > Landfill > Unclassified | place... | reverse complement strand
CTTGCATGATCATTCGCCAACGCCTCCGAAGCGGGTCGCATGTGCGCGCCGCGCTTGCCCCGCCGAGGGCAGCACCTGTGGCCGCAGCGCGGCCGGAGCAAGGAATATACCGGAGAACGCCCCGGCCCGCGACCGGCACGCCCGGCCGTCCGGATGGCGCCGCTGCACATCGCGCCCAATCGTCCCGGGCTGTTAGGCTCGAATGCAATGAACGCTCGATTTGTGACACGCATCGCATCACGTTCTTCGGCGCGCACCGCGCCGCGGGCCGCGTCGCACATCCTGGCGACGGGCCTCGGGTGTGCCGCGCTGGCGCTCTCAGCGTGCGGCGCGGGCGCCGCCGAGGTGAGAGTCACTACGCCCCCGCCCGGCCCCACGCCGACAGCGGCGGCCCCGAAGCCGGTCGCCAGCAGCACCGGCGACAGTTGCGCGGCTTTCGCGAAGGCGGCTGATCCGTTCCTCCTGCGCATCGTGGACAAGCAGCGCGGCCTCCCGGGCGACTACCGTCCCGCCGATCTCCAGGCCATCAACGACGCGTGGGCGGCGCCCGGGTTCCCCGGCGAGTCGATGCGCGCCATCGCCGCGGGGCCCATGGTCCAGATGCTTGAGGCCGCGCAGGCGCAGGGAATCGAGCTGCGCATCCGGTCCAGCTTCCGGAGCTACCAGGAGCAGGCTCGCACGTTCCAGTTCTGGATCGACCAGCTCGGCGAGGCGCAGGCGAAGCGGGAGAGCGCGCCGCCCGGGAACAGCGAGCACCAGCTGGGGACCACGGCGGACATCATCAGCCGCTCCGTGGGCTGGGAGCTCATCCCCGCCTTTGGACAGACCGCCGAGGGCAAGTGGGTGACGGCACACGCCCACGAGTACGGCTTCGCGATCAGCTACCCGCCGGACGGGGAGACGATCACCGGGTACATCTGGGAACCGTGGCACGTCCGCTACATCGGGAAGCCGTGCGCCGCGGAGTGGCGCGCGAGCGGGCTCGTGCTCGTGCAGTTCCTCGAACGGATCGCCGCCGCGCGCTGAGGCGCCGGGCCGCTGCTGCTATGCGTAGAGCGGCAGCGTGGGATACCCAGCGCCGAGCACGTCCTTCGGGTCGATGTCGAAGCGCTGCGCGATCACCGAGGCGTACACGGACCGGAAGTCCGTCGTGAACTTCAGATCGCCGTTGGCGTCGGTGTTGGAGAGCGCGGGCTGCTCGCCGATCAGCCCCCCTCGCACGCCTCCGCCCACGACGAAGAGCGGACTGGCGGTGCCGTGATCGGTGCCCCGCGATCCGTTCTCCTTCACGCGCCTCCCAAACTCGCTCCACGTCACCGTCGTCACCTCGTCGGCGATGCCCAGCGCGGCCAGGTCGTCGTAGAACGCGAGGAGCGCGTTCGACACCGTGCCCAGCAGCCCGTTCTGGACCCCCACCTGGTTCGCATGCGTGTCGAAGCCGCCGGTGGTGATGTAGCAGACTCCGGTCGCAAGGTTTGAGGTGATGAGCTGTGCGGCCGTCCTGAACGCCGAGGCGAGCGGCGTGCTCGGGTAGGTCACGGTCGACTGGTAGACGCCGACGGCCGCGTGCAGGTCCACCGTGGACTGGTAGGCCTCGAGGCCCGTCTTCGAGAGGAACGCAAGCTGCCCGCCGTACTCGGCCTGCGCCGCCAGCGCCTCCGCCTGGCGGTGCAACTGCACGAAGTCTTGTTGGCGGCGCGCCCCCTCCGCCGGGTAGCGCTCGTCCGTCTGGAGGACGTACGCCGGGACGGAGCCGAGGGACGGGACGAACGAGGAGCGGCTGCGCAGCGACGCGGCCTCTTCCTGCCCGATGTTCACCGCATGCCACAGCGAGTCCTGCTCGTGCCTCGTGGCGTCCAGGAGCCGCCCGATCCACCCCGTCTCGGCGTGCTCCTCCATCGAGGCGGAGTGCCAGATGTCCATCGACCGGAAGTGCGACCGGTTGGGGTTCGGATAGCCGACGCCGAGCACCACACCGACCTGCCCGCGGTCGTACAGCGTCTTCAGCCCGGTCATCACCGGGTTGAGCGCCAGCCCCCGGCCCAGCGGCAGCGCCGCCTCCGGGTTGATGGCGAGTCCGGGACGCACGTCGAAGTACGCGGGGTCGCCGATCGGCGCCACCGTGTTCAGGCCGTCGTTCCCCCCCGCCATCTGCAGCACGACGAGCACGTGGCGCTTCGCCGCAGCCTCCGCCGCCGAGGCGGCCGCCAGCGGACGGGAATCGTCGTCGAAGACCGCGCGGAGGAACGCGGGCGGCGTCAGCGTGCCGGCGCCGACGAACGCGATGCCCCGCCGGATGAACGCTCGCCGGTCGATCGGCCGGGTCAGGAAGGTGTCGTCGTCGGTGGCCATCGCCGGATCCTCCGCGCTTCGCCTACGCCAGCTGCGCCAGCGGCATGGTCAGAACGAGGTAGAACAACCCCTGCAGCGCGCCCGACCGGTTCGCCTGCGCGAAGTCGTAGTGCATGCCGCCGATGTGCTCGATCAGCAGCGCGCGCGTGGCGGGGTCCACGTCCCCGCCCACGATCAGGTCGAGCACGAAGTCCACGGCCTCCTCCGCGGTGCGTGTCGCGCCGTTCGCCTGGAGCAGCGCCGCGGCGTCCACGGCCTGCGCGGGACGCCCTCGTCGCGTGAGGTCGTTCATCAGGTTGGCGCGGGCGAGCAGCGTGTTCGTGTTGATCCACGCCTCGTCCCAGTTCCACCCGGCCGGCGTGGGGGGATCGAAGAGCACCTGCCCCTGCGCCTGCGTGTCGCGGGCGATGCGCGCCATGCGGCCCGTCAGCCCCAGCGCCCGCAGCGGATGGATGACGTCCTCGACGGGGCTCTTGATGCGCCAGCGGTAGGCGGCGTCCGAGTACATCTCCGGCGACAGCAGGATCACGCGCAGCATCTCGCGGATCGAGGTGTCGTGCGCGAAGTAGGCGCGCGTGGTGCGCGCGATCATCTCCCCGGTCGGCTCGGGCACCGCGAAGAAGCGCCACAGCTTGCCGCCGATGTAGTCCGCGCACTCCGGCTTCGAGGTGACGATGCGGACCAGGTCCTCGTCCCCGAAGCGCCCGGTCTGCCCGAGGATCGTCTTCACGCCGTTGTCGAACTGCCGTGGCACGAAGACCACGTCCGTGGCCACCGGGAAGTTCGCGTCCGGCGCCGGCTTCGAGGCGATGACGCGCCACCCGGTGAGCGCCCGCGCCGCCTCCTTGATGTCGCGCTCGGTGTACAGGACGCCCTCGCCGAGGCAGAAGAGCTCCATGATCTCGCGTGCGTAGTTCTCGTTCGGCGCGCTTGCCACGTTCGCGCGGTTGTCCAACCAGACCATCATCGCCGGATCGCGGGTGATGGCCTGCACCAGGTCGCGGAACGGGCCGAGCGCGCCCGCGCGCAGCGTCTCGTTCTGCACGAGCATGAACCCCGGGGCGTTGACCTTCCGGATCCCGGTGGCGAAGTGGTCGTGCCAGAAGTACGTGAGCTTCTCCAGCAGCGGGCGTCTCGTGAGAACGAGGCGGGAGTGCCACCAGGAGAGCAGCATCTGCCGGTCCTGGAACGCGGCGTCGCGGAGCACGGCGGTGGCGGCGTCCGCGGCCGAGTCGTCCACGCGCTCCGGACTGAGCAGCCGGTCGACGGCGCCCTCGAGCCCGAGGGCGAGGTACTCCCGCAGCTCCTCGGCCGAGTAGCCGAAGCCGGCACGGCGGAGCAGGTGCTGGATGCGCTGCCGTTCGGTCGAGAGGGCCATGCCGTCCCCTGTCGGCTGCCGCGGGCACGAGCGCGCAAGGGAGCGATCCGCGCGCGGTGTCGCATGCCAGGTGCGCTTGGTGGGGGCGCGCTGTTGTGGACTGTAACGGAATCCGGGCACGTTCGTTCGTGCCTCCCGCGATCGCCGCCGGAATGGGCGAGCTCGCCGGGCGGACTGCGGTCGCCGTGCGGGGCGTCGATCGCTATCGTGGGCGCGGCAGCCGGCGAGGGGGAGACGATCGATGGCGACAAGCATGGCCCGGCCGGGGACGGACGCCACGGGCGCGGTGCCAGGGCGGCCGGGCCGGATCGTCCTCTACGCCACGACCACGTTCCTGAGCGCGTTCCTGCTCTTCCAGGTCCAGCCGCTCATCGGGAAGGCGATCCTCCCGTGGTTCGGGGGCGGGTCGGCCGTCTGGACCGCGACGATGCTCTTCTTCCAGGTCGCGCTGTTGGGCGGGTATGCGTACGCGCATTTCGTCTCCAGCCGCCTCTCGCTCCGCCACCAGGGGTACCTGCACATCGGCCTGCTGGGGGCCGCGGTCCTCGCCGCGCCCATCATCCCCAACCCGATGTGGAAGCCCGAGGGCGGCGAGGATCCCACGCTGCGCGTGCTGCTGGTGCTCGCGCTCACCGTCGGCGCCCCGTACACGCTGCTCTCCTCCACCGCGCCGCTGGTGCAGCGCTGGTTCACGCACGACCACCCGGGGGTGTCGCCGTACCGCCTGTACGCGCTCTCCAACATCGGGTCGCTGCTGGCGCTGCTGAGCTACCCGATCGTCTTCGAGCGCTTCCTCGGTCTGCGGTCGCAGGCGTGGCTGTGGTCCGCGAGCTACGCCGCCTTCGTGCTGTGCTGTGGCGTGCTCGCATGGCGCGTCGCAAGGCGCGCCCGCCCGGACGAGCCGGCCGCGGACGTCCCCACCGAGGAAGGCGGCACGGCCACCGTGACCGCCACCAACGTCGCCCTGTGGCTGGCGCTCCCGGCGTGCGCCTCGGTGGTGCTGCTGGCGACCACCAACCAGCTGACGCAGGACGTGGCGTCGATCCCGCTGCTGTGGGTGATGCCGCTGGCGCTCTACCTGCTGACGTTCATCATCTGCTTCGGCGATGACCGGGCATACCGCCCGGTGCGGGACATTCCGCTGCTCGCCGCGGGCCTCGGCATCGGCGCGTGGCTGCTGGGCGAGGTCACCATGGCGCTGCTGTGGCAGATCCTGCTGTACGCCTTCGCGCTGTTCATGGCGTGCTTCGCGCTGCACGGCGAGCTGGTCCGCCTGCGACCGCCCGCGAGGCACCTCACCGCGTTCTACCTCATGGTCTCCGTGGGCGGCGCGCTGGGCGGCGTGCTGGTGGCGATCGTCGCGCCGCTGGTCTTCACCGGGTTCTGGGAGTACCACCTGGGCCTGGTCGCGACCGCGATCCTCGTCGCGTTCGCGCGCGCCCTGGACGTCGCGCGCCAACCCGGCGCCGCCGAGGGGCGCACGCGCGCGCTGCTGCTGGGCGGCGGCGCTGCGGCGCTGATCGGGACGGCGGCGCTGAGCATCTTCCTCGTGCGCGATGCCCGCGGTCCCCACCGCGAGGCGCTGCGCCAGACCCGTAACTTCTACGGCACGGTGCGCGTCTTCGCGTACGACACCGAGAACCCCGAGAACGCCATGCAAGTGATGGTGCACGGCCGTATCCTGCACGGCTTCCAGTACCTGTCACCGTCAAGGCGCGCCGCTCACACCGGGTACTACGGCCCCACCAGCGGCATCGGCGTGGCGCTGCAACACCACCCGTCTCGGGGAACGCAGCCGTTGCACGTCGGGCTGATCGGCCTCGGCGCCGGCATGGTGACGAGCTACGCCGAGCGAGGCGACACGTTCACGCTCTATGAGATCAACGACACGGTGAGCGCGTTCGCCGAGCAGCAGTTCACCTACCTGGCGGACGCGCGCGCGCGCGGCGCGCGGGTGGACACGCTGATCGGGGACGCCCGCCTGGTCCTCGACCGGCAGCTGCAGGCGAACGGCTCGCAGCAGTTCGACGTGCTGGTGCTGGACGCGTTCACCAGCGACGCCGTGCCCATGCACCTGCTCACGCGCGAGGCGTTCGAGCTGTACGGGAAGCACCTGAAGCCCGACGGCGTGCTGGCGGTGAACATCTCCAACCGCCACGTCGACCTCAGCCCGGTGCTGCGCGGCGTCGGCGCGGCCGAGGGCAAGGAGGTCCGCTGGGTGTCGGAGCAGGCGGACCCCTCCACCGGCGTGCTCACCAGCGTGTGGGTGCTGGTGACGGCGAACCGCGCTTTCCTCGACGCCCCGGAGGTCGTTTCCGCGCTCGCCCCGTGGCCGGACACCGCGCCGCCGCCGATGATCTGGACGGACGACTTCAGCACGATCTACGACCTGCTGCACCTGTACTAGCGGTGCTGGTGCGAGCCGCCGGTGCTGACGGCCGGGGCCGAGCGGGCGGGCCGGGCGCGCGTGCTCAGTGCTGCTAGAGCACCATCTCGCGCACGCCGGGCGGGACGGCCAGCGGAGCGGCGGTCGCGGCGACCACCTGCTCCACCGTGACGCCCGGGGCCACCTCGCGCAGCACGAAGCCGCCGGGCTCGACGGCGATCACCGCGAGGTTCGTGACGACGAGGTTGACACAGGCCTGCGCGGTGAGCGGGAACGTGCAGCGCTCCATGAGCCGCGAGCTCCCCTCGCGCGTCACGTGCTCCATCGCGATGATCAGGCGGCTCGCGCCCCGCGCGAGGTCCATGGCGCCGCCGATGGCGCCGCCGCCGCGCTCCGGGATCGACCAGTTCGCGAGGTCGCCGTTGGAGGCGACCTGCAGCCCGCCGAGCACCGCGACGTCCACGTGCCCACCGCGGATCATCCCGAACGAGATCGACGAGTCGAAGAAGCTCGCGCCCGGGATCACCGAGACCGGTTGCCCCCCGGCGTTGATGAAGTCCGGGTCGAAGTCGGCGTCCTCCACGATCCCGCCGATGCCAAGGATGCCGTTCTCACTCTGGAAGAGCAGCCCGTGATCCTCCGGCAGGTGGCTCGGGACGAGCGTGGGCAGCCCGATGCCGAGGTTCACCACCATCCCGGGTCGCAGCTCGTGCGCGACGCGCAGCGCCAGCAGCTCGCGCGTGAGCCCGGCAGGCGTGGAGGCCATCAGCGGCGCACCACGACGGGATCGCAGCGCACCACGCGATCGACGAACACGGCAGGCGTGCCCACGCGCTCCGGGTCGATGGCGCCGGCTTCCACGATCTCGTCCACCTCGGCGATCACCAGGTCCGCGGCGGTCGCCATCATCATGTTGAAGTTGCGCTGCGCGCCCCGGTACTCCAGGTTCCCCAGGCGGTCCGCACGGTGCGCCCTGAGGAATGCCACGTCCGCGTGCAGGGGCGTCTCCAGCAGGTACGTCACGCCCTCGACGTCCAGGGTGCGCTTGCCCTCCGCGACCGGCGTGCCGAGGCCGGTACGCGTGAGCACGCCGCCCAGGCCCGCGCCCCCGGCGCGGATGCGCTCCACGAACGTACCCTGCGGCACCAGCTCCAGCGCCACGTCGCCACGGCGGTACTGCACCTCGAAGCGGCTCGTCTGTGTGCTGGACGCGCGGATCGCGAAGGTCGCGATCATCCCGCGCAACTGGCCCCCCTCGCACAGTTCGTCGAGGACGTCGCCGAAACCGATGTTATTCGCGATGCCGGTGATCTGCTTCGTCCCACGGCGACACAGCGCCCGGATCAGGTTGCCCGGCGACCCGGAGGTGACGAACCCCCCGAACATGATACGGACGCCGTCCTCGATCCCGTCGAGCGCGGCGTCGGGCGTGTCGTAGATCGTCGCGACCATGGCGCCTCCGCGGCGATTGTCGGCGCGCGGGCAAGCGGTACGCAAACGCCCGCGCCGCCACGTCGTGCAACGTCGCACGAGCGCGCATCCCTGCGAGCCGCTACGCTGAGATGGTACCCGTCGCCCGTCGAGGAGTTCGAGTTTCGTGATGGCCGAGAGCGCCCCGCAATCCCTGGTGCTCGCACCCAGGGACCTGGCACCCAGGGACCTGATCGACTACGAGGCCGTGCGCGTCGGGGGGGACCTCCCCGTGGTGTCGTTCCTGGTCACCTCGGCAGACGTCGAGGACTACGGGCAGTCCGTGGGCACGCCGGGGTGCCGCTCGGCGATCGCGACGATGCACCTGCTGGCGATCACCCTCGCCGCGATCACGGAGCGCATGCCGCTCCCCGCGACCTGCGTGCACGTGGGCCAGGAGCTCGAGTGGGAGCGCGCGGTGGTCCCGGACGCCCGGATCGACGTCCGCTTCGGCCTGGTGAGCCGGCGCACCGCGGGGGGCAGCACGCTCTCCGCCTTCTCCCTGCTCCTCACCTCGGACGGCCTCGAGGTCGCGCGGGGGCGCATCCTTCTCCAGTCCTGACCGCACTCCGGCAGCGGGAGGGCGCGTGTGCCACCTCTCGCGCCCCGCTGACACACCGGCGCCCGCCCGGCACCCGCCGACCGTCCGGGATATTCCCGATAACTTGACCAGATAAGTCATGAACCACAAAATGAGGTTCATGACCGCTCAGACCGCCACCCCCACCCGCCCCGCGCGCCGCGTGACCCTCCCCGAATCGGGCCGCCTGGCCGTCCTCCTGCTGCCGGTGGGCATCTACCTGCTCGCGCTGGGAGCGGGAACGTCGCTCGCCACGTTCTTCGCGGTCGGCTCGGCCGTGGGATTCACGCTCCAGCGTGCGCGGTTGTGCTTCGTCTCCGCGTTCCGCGACATGTTCCTGCTCCACCAGGGGCGCACCATGCGCGGCCTGCTGATTGGCCTCGCGGTGGGCAGCCTCGGCTTCGCGATGATCATGGGCACAATGGTGGGCGACCCCTCCAGCGGTCGCCTCCCGCAGGACGCGCACGTGCTCCCGCTGGGCGTCGCCACGGTGGTCGGCGGCCTGTTGTTCGGCATCGGCATGGTGCTGGCAGGCGGCTGCGTATCGGGATCGCTCTACCGCATGGGCGAGGGGTACCTCGGCTCCTGGGTGGCGATGGCGGGCGTCATGGGCGGTCTGTACGCGCTCAACCGCACGTGGAACTGGTGGTGGGACCACTCGATCGTCGCGGACTCCAAGGTCTGGCTCCCCACGCAGGTCGGGTACACCGGCGCACTGGCGATCACGCTGGCGCTCCTCGCGCTGATCTACGTGGGCACCCTGTGGTGGGAGCGCCGGCAGCGGTACGTGGCGAACGTGAACATCCGCCGGGCGCAACCCGCGCCGCCCGCCAGCGTGGCCGATGATGTCCGGATGGCGCTGCGCGGCGTCTTCCGCCGCGAGTGGACGCCGGTCACGGGCGCCGTGGTGCTGTCCATGCTCAACATCCTGCTGTTCATCCGCTACCGCCCGCTGGGCGTCGTCGGCGAGATCTCGCGATGGGCCAACGACCTGGGCGCTGCCGCGCACGTCCCCGTCGGCCTGCTGAAGGGCCTCGATGGCCTCGCCGGGTGCGCCGCCGTCCTGACCGAGGGCGCCTCGTGGTTCACCGATGGCTTCATGCTGAACGCGGGGATCGTGATCGGGGCCTTCACGGCGGCGGTGCTGGCCCACGAGTTCCGGCTGCGCGTCCCGCGCCAGCCCCAGCGCTACGTCCAGTCCCTCGGTGGCGGCCTGATCATGGGATACGGCGCGGGGCTCGGCCTGGGCTGCACGCTGGGCGCGTTCTACTCCGCGATCCCGTCGCTCGCGCTGAATGGCTGGGTCTACGGCCTCGCGATGGCGACCGGCGCGTTCATCGGCTCGCAGATCATCCGGAGGCTCGTATGACCGGTACGCCCGCGGCCGGGGACCAGCCATCCGTGACGCAGATCCCGCTCGGCGCGCGATCGCTGCCGCAGTCGCTCGCGGCGATCGAGGACGCGATCACGCGTGCCGCCGGCGGCGAGTCGCTGGACCTCACCACCGAGCACGACGTGATCGCCAAGTACGTGGTCCCCACCGCCGCCGTGCGCGGCGTGAAGTCGTCATTCCGGCGCGACCCGGAGCTGGGGTGGCGCATCGCCCTCCGCCCGCGCGCGGCTGTGGCGAAGAGCGAGCAGCAGGCCGGGGAGGCACCCCGGCTTCGTCGAGGAGAGTGACCGATGACTGAAACGCAGACCGTTCCCGTGCTCGACGTGCGCGGCGAGATCTGTCCGTACCCGATGCTGCGGACGAACAAGGAGCTGGACGAGGTCCACCCCGGCATCCGCGCGCTCGACGTGCTGACCGATCACGCGCCCGCCCTTTCCACCATTCCGCCCGAGGCGATGAAGCGCGGCTACGGCTGCGAGATCGATGAGGTCCGCGAGGGGGAGTGGCTGATCCGTCTCTTCAAGGACGAGTAGCCCGGCTTCGAACAGCCCGGCTTCGATGCAATGCAGACACGGGTCGCGGCGCAGGGCACCGACCCGATGAATCAGGGGAGCAAGCGATGAGTATCAACTTCAGGGCACCGAGGGGCGTGCTGCTGCTGGGCGCGGCGGCGCTGGCTGCGACTGCCGTCGCGTGCGGCGCGAGCAGCCCGGCCAAGCCCGCCGAGGCGCCGAAGGCCGCCGCGACCACGGCGGCGACCGCAACGGCCACCGCCACCGCCACGCCGAAGACCGGCTACGCGGTGCCGGAGCGCGTCGCGACCACCGAGTGGCTCGCGGGCAAGACCTCCGACCCGAACGTGATCTCGTTCGACCTCCGCAAGAAGGATGCGTACGACGCCGGGCACATCCCCGGGGCGGTGTGGATCAGCACCGCCGACTTCAACCTGGCCAAGGCCGGCGTGACCGACCTGGCGCCCGCCGCCCAGATCGCGAGCGTGCTCGGCAAGGCCGGCGTCAAGCCGGAGACCACCATCGTGCTGTACGACGACCAGGGCAGCCTCTGGTCGACGCGCATCCTCTGGAGCCTGGACGTCTACGGCCACAAGGACTCGCGTGTCCTCAACGGGTCGTGGACCACGTGGCAGGCGGAGAAGCGCGCCGTCACCAAGGACGTGCCCACGCGGCCGGCGACGCAGTACGCCTTCACGGCGAAGCCGAACGAGGCGATCGTCGTGAGCATGGACCAGCTGGTGAAGGCGGTCGGTGACCCCTCGAAGATCGTGTGCGACTCGCGCACGGCCGACGAGTACACGGGCCGCGACCTGCGCGCGCCGGCGAAGATCGGCGGGCACGTCCCCGGCGCGAAGAACGTCGCGTACAGTGAGGCCGTGGACAAGGGTGGCGCGTTCCTGCCGGTCGCCGACCTGAAGAAGCTCTACGACACGGCCGGCGTGAAGGCCGCCGACAACCAGACGATCTTCACGTACTGCCAGAGCGGCATTCGCGCGGCGCACGCGTGGTACGTGCTGAAGTACCTCATCGGCTACCCGAACGTCGCCGTGTACGACGGCTCGTGGGAGGAGTGGGGCGCCCGCACGGACACGAAGATCGAGACTACCCGCGGCTAGCGCGGATCCTCGAGGCATGGTCGCGCTCGCGCGCGTGATCGCTGATCGCCGAGGGCCCCGGGTGACCGGGGCCCTTGCGTGTGCGGCGCGGACGCAGGCGCTCGCCGTGCCAGAATGAGTATCGAGGCGGTGCGGGGCGGGGAGTTGCGAGTGGTGCATGTGGTTCATGCGATGCGACGAGTGACCGCGCGTGTGCGACGGGGGCCCCTCCCGCGGCTCGCGCCGCTCGTGCAGTTCGTGCTGATGGCCGCGCTCATCGCGCTCCCCGCGTGCGGCGCGGCAGTGCCCCCGCGCAACCCGCAGGTGCAGGTGCGGTGGGTGCTCCCGGAGTCCTTCCCGGCGCAGATCACGCTCCACCGCGCGCTGGCGAACCAGCCCACCTGGCAGACGCTGACCTTCGCCAAGGGCGAGCACCCCGAGCTGGGCGAGGAGATCGCCGGCGGCAACATGCTCGTGACGCTGGATGTCCCGGAGCGCGTGGTGGTGGTCCTCCGCAACCCGCTGGATCACCCCGTCCGGTTCTGGGTCGCTCCCCACCTGCCGACGCCGCACAGCGCGGACCCCACCCTGATGACACTCTGCCTCTGCATCGGCGTGACGTACGAGGTGCCCGCCCGGGGGACGTGGACACGCGTGATCGAGCTGGGTATGCGCCGCCGCGATGCGGTGGACACGCTCGTGGTGACGCACGTCATCGCGCTCGGCGAGGTCCCGACGGCGGAGCCACAACCGGCCCCGACCCGCTAGACGCGAGGCTCGGGCGCGCCGAGCGCGGCAATCCTCGATCCGGCCTCGATCCGCCCCGGATGCGGACGGGGAGCGGACGCGCTAGCGCTGCAGCAGCGGCGTCGATGCGGCGCACGCGTCCGCCACTGCGGCCAGCGCGACGTCCGCGGACGGCCACCGGCCGGTGCGCCCGAAGGCCAGCGCGACCGCCGTGCCGTTGAGGCAGGTGCTGAGGATCCTCAGATCCTGCCGCTGCTTCGAGGTGAGCGCCTGTGCATCCTTCAGGCTGGCCTCCGTCTCGCGGACCTTCGCCTCCAGCGCCGTCACCTGCTGCGCCGCGGAGTCGCGCGCGTCGCGCATGGTCACGCTCTCCTGCTGCGCCGACTGCACCGAGGTCTGGAGCGCGCTCTGCGCCTTCGCGCCCGTTGCGATCGTGCCCTCGAGGCTGGCGATCTTCGCGTCACGCTCCGTGACCGCCCGTTGCGCGGCCGCCAGCGCACCGCCCGCGCTCCCGTCGCCACTCGCGCTCGCACGACCGAGCATCGCGGCGAGCGCCACGACTAGGATGGCGACGCCCGCAACGGCTGCGCGCTGCCTCACCCGCGGGGCCGCGAGGGACCGCGTGACGCCACGCAACGAGGACACCCACGGGCGCGACAACGAGGCCAGGGAAGACAGGGAAGGCAGGGCTGGCGCGACCATGCGTGGCCGCCATGCCCGCAGCCGTGCGGGCGCCTCGCGCAGCGCATCGAGCCACGCCGAGCGCGCCGCCGAGCGCGTGGCCGGGACGATGTCCGCGCCGCACAGGCGGCAGAAGTCCGCGGCGGGATGCACTGCCGCTCCGCACGTTGCGCAGTTCATGGTGGTCCCCCTCGCACGCCTCGCCCGACCCGGACGAGCGCGTGCACATGCAGCCGGGAGCCAGCCCGGTAAATCTCTAACGTTGCCGGACCGAAAAACGTTCTCCCCCCGGAACGGCTCAGCGCGGGCGCGGCAGCGGGGGGCGGCGGCGTACCTCGGGCACGGGCGGTTCCCAGGGTCTCGGCGCGGTAGCGCAGGCGCAGCGGCCCGGCGGGCCCTCGAAGCACTTCTGGCACATCGTGTCAGCCATCGGTCCTCCCGCGGTCAGGCGGGTCGCGCAGCCTCCACCGCCGCGTGCCCGTGGGCCGGAACACTCAACAGCCGTTCGAACACCTCGTCCATGCGCTCCACGAAGCCGAAGGCGCCGGCCTCCGGTACGAACATCGCTCGCGCCGAGGGGAGCCCCCGCTCGAGGAAGCGGCCCATGGCGACCGGGTGGTGGCGGTCGGCCTCGCCCTGCCACACGAAAACCTCCAGCGCCACGTCCTGGAGCCTGAAGCCCCACTCGGTCACGTGCAGCACTGCCTCGCGCGCCGCGCTGTCCGCGCCCTGCCGGAACGCCTCGGCGAAATCGTCCAGCCGCAGCTCCCGCATCTCCGGGGCATCGAACACCGCACGATCGACGGGGGGGAGGTAGGCAAGCTGCTGCCGGTAGACGAGCAACGGCGACCGCCTCGCCGTCTGCGCGAGCATCGTCATCCACATCCGGCCGAGGCGGGGGGAGCGCAGCGCCAACCGGTACAGCACGGCCGTCTGGCGGTTCATGCCGGCCATGACGCCAGGCTCCGTGAGCGGGCCGAGCCCACTCAGGATCGCGACATGGGTGAGGCGCTCCGGGATCGCCACCGCACATGCGAGGAGGTAGGGCACCGCACCGGAGATCCCCAGCACGCCGAACTCGCGCACATGCAGCGCGTTCGCCAGCGCCTCCACGTCGCGCGGCCAGTCCAGCAGCGTGCGCCCCGGGGAGGGATCGGAGTGCCCGTACCCGGGTCGATCAGGGGCGATCAGGCGGACGCCCGCACGGACCGCCGCGGCGTCGATCATCGCCGCCGCCAGGCGGGAGCTCGGGATGCCGTGCATGAAGACGAAGGGGACGCCGCCGCGATCGCCGTACTCGCTGTAGGCCAGGACACGACCGTCCGGCAGGAGGGCGGAACTGGCCGGGGAACGTGACGCCAAGGTCGCCTCCGCAACTGCCACCCGATGTCGCCGGGGGAGATCCAGGACAGGCGACTGGCCCGGGGGAGCGGGCAAGCGGCATTCCCTCGCGCAGCGGACGCGGCGCGCTCCGACCACTATACCGGCGGGGACGGCCGCCCGCGCGAGCGCGCCGAGGGAGCCCGGCCGCTAGTGCTCGCGCCGCCGCGGCACGCGCACGGCGATCAGCATGGCGAGCAAGAGTGCCGCCGTGGCCACGGCGCCGCCGCCCACGAACGCATCGAGCGCCTCGACGCGCGCGCCGGAGTGCACAACGCCACCCGTGCCGACGTTCGCCGGGAGCGGCGCGATGGGAGTGGTGACCGGGGGTGCGGCAACGGGGGGCGTGGCGATGGGGGGCGGAACGGGAGCGGGCGTGCCTCCCGGCGCCGGCGCCACGGAGGCCGTGGTGAACGTCTTCGTGATCGATCGCGGCGCACCCTCGTTCACCACCACCGTGTACGTCGTTCCCGGCTGGAAGTCCGGGCCGATGTTCACCACGTTCTGCGCGTAGCCGTAGATCGTCGTGCACGCTCCGCTCGGCGGCACCGTCAGGGTGTTGCGCACAGTGACATCGATCCGCGTGCCCGTGCGCTGCGCGCTGATGCTCTCGAACGCCGCGCACCCGCTGGGGAGACCGGACACGACGAGCACCTGGTACTGCGGCGGGAGCGACTTCAGCACCTGGATCTCGACCGACTCGATCGGCGCCAGCTCGCTCGTGCGGACCGGCGTGCCCGTGGGCGCCGGCGGCACCTGTGCATGCACGCTGCTGGCGGCGGTCGCGAGGATCGCGGCGAAGAGCACAGCGAACGTGGCAAGGGCGGCAGGGGCCCGGAACGGGGCGAACGAGCGCCGTCCGGCGTCGCGCTTAGTGGTGGTACTCATGCGTGGTTCCCCTCGCGGCAGTGGAAGGCCTGGTCGTTAGACGAGCCGGGGGCGCGGAAGGTTCCGGGGGACGGCGTCCGGGTGACGCTCCGGGCTACGGAGTGCGCGCCGGGACGGGCGCCCGGAAGATCGTGTGACCGGGGCGGTGGAGCCCCTCGCGCGGGGGCTCGAGGTTCAACCCGCCCGAGCGGGGCGCAGCGAGCGCGGTCTCGATCGCCCACAGCGACATCGCGGAGATGCCGGGGCGCGCGGCCACCTGCGTGCTCGGCACGAACTCCGCGGCGAAGGACTCCTCGCCGTCCGGTCGAGGCTCGCCACCCTCCGCGGCCAGGCGGAAGACGACGTAGATGTTCGCCACCGGCCGCTCCGGGACGCCCGCAGCGTGACGGAAGCCCACCACGTCCAGCGTGCGCGCGACCACGCCCGTCTCCTCCAGCACCTCGCGCTCCACGGCCGCGTGGATCGCCTCGTCCACCTCGACGAAGCCCCCGGGAATCTGCCACCACGTCCGGCCCGAGGTGCGCCGTTCGATGAGCAGGACGTCGTCGCCCCGCATCACGACCGCCCCGGTGCCAATGGAGGCGTCGCCGTAGTACGTGAAGCCGCAGCCCGGCGCGGGACACACCGGGCGCGGCCGCCCGCCCTCGGCGCGGAGCGCCAGCGCGGTGCCGCAGCGGGGACAGAAGTTCATGCGCGCGTCCTCAATGACGTCCCCAACCTCAATGAGATTCTGAATGACAGCGTACGCCGCCCGCTCAACGCGCCCGTGATGCGGCGGTGCCGGGGAGGAGCGGGCCGTCGAGAGCGCGGAGCGAGGGGGCCGGGACGTAGCACGGGGACCGACGAGCGGCCCCCGTGCCCCAGAGGGGAGGGCGTGTACCGCGTGAGAGAAGTACACGTCCACCGAGCAACTTATCACATCTGTAAAGCGGCGACGGGCACCGCGCGCACATGTGCGACCGGCGGCCCGGGGCGCTCCAATCGGGGCCAATGAGGGGCCGCCAGTGACGCCTGACCGGGCGGCGCTCGAAGCGCGCGCATGCCCGCCGCGGAAGCAGCGCCTGCTGGGATCAGCGCGTACAGTGCGTGGACCGTTCGAGGGGACCCGCCGTGCGTGATCGCTCGTTCATCGCCCTGTGCGCGCTGATCCTCGTCAACCAGATCGGGTTCGGCATCATCACGCCCGTGCTCCCCGCCTACGCGCGCTCCTTCGGGCTGGACCCGGGCAGCATCGGGCTCGTGATCGGCATCTACGGCTTCGCGCGCTTCATCGCGAACGTCCCCGCCGGGCAGCTTGCGGAGCGGCGGGGACGCCGGCAGGTGCTGGTGATCGGCACCGCGGTCACCTCGGTGGCATCGGCGCTGATCGGCACGGCGGGCAATCTCCCGCAGCTGCTCGCCTACCGGCTGCTCGCCGGTCTGGGGGCCGCCACGGTGATCACGGGCGGCCAGATCATGGTGGGCGACCTCTCCACGGCGGAGAATCGCGGCCGGATGATGAGCATGTACCAGGGGGTGTTCCTGCTCGGCGTGAGCCTGGGACCGACGCCCGGGGGCATCCTCGCCGACCAGTTCGGGCTGCGCGCCCCGTTCATCGCCTACGCCGTGTTCTCGGCAGCGGCCTGCGTCGTCTCGATGTTCCTGATCCGCGAGACGAAGCCCTCGGCGGACCGTGCGAGGACCGAGGTGCGCGAGGCCGCCGGCGGCGGCACCGGCGGCGGGATCACCGCCACCGCGACGGCCAGCGCGGTCACCGCCGTCAGCGGGACGCTGCGCGAGACGCTGGCCGGGCGCGCGTTCCTGCTAATCGGGTTCGTGTCCTTCGCGCAGTTCGTCGCGCGCACGGGCGCGGTGTTCACCCTCGTCCCGCTCCTCGGCGACGAGGTGGTGCACCTGTCGGCGTCGCAGATCGGGTACGCGCTGACCCTCGTCAACATCCTGATGATCGCCACCGTGTATTTCTCGGGGTCGCTCGCAGACCGGTTCGGGCGGAAGCCGGTGATCGCACCCGCGACGGTGATCGCCGGGGCCGGGCTGGCGCTGTTCGCCTTCTCCACCTCCTACCCGCTGTACCTGGTGAGCGCGGCAGTATGGGGGCTGGGGGCGGGGCTGTCCGGGCCGGCGCCGGCCGCGTACGTCGCGGACCTGGCGCCCGCCGACCTCCGTGCGCCGGTGTTCGGCTACTTCCGGTCGGTCGCGGACGTGGGATACATCATCGGCCCGCTCGCGCTGGGCTGGATCGCGAGCCGCGTGGGGTACGAGGTGCCGCTGCTGATCACGGCGGGGACGATCGCGGTGGCCGGGGCGCTCTTCTGGGTGCTCGCGCCGGAGTTCCACCAGCGGCACAGCGCGTCGGCCGCGTAGCCCCCGCGCTGTGCCGCTCCGCCGGCTGCGCTAGCTCTTCGTGGAGGGTGCCTTCGGAGCTGCGGCCTTCTTCGGCTTGCGTGCCTCGCGCTTCTGGACCTTCTTCTCAGCCATGACCACCTCGATGCACTCGGCCACCCGGTTCGCGCGGGCGCGAGCGCCAGCGCCTGCCGACATCGTAGCGGAGTCGCTCGCTTCGAGCCTGCGCCGCACGGCTGACATGCGCCCCGTCCGCCCCGCGCGGACTCGATGCGTGCGAACATCGAGGCGTGCCCGGCCCGGGGCACGCACCGAGCGGAGTCGTGATGCGCGCCGTCCTGCAGGCCGTTCAGCCGTACGAGCTGCACGGCGTCCTCTACTACCAGCTCGTGTTCATGGACGCCGGCGGCCGCCGCGTCGAGGCCCGGCTGTCGCACGACATGGCGTACCCCGATCCCCGGCCCGGCGACGAGGTGGAGGTGCACGCGATCCTCGGCATCGTCGACGGCGTGAAGCGCGTGGAGGCGCCCCCCGCGTGAACGACGGCCAGGGCCGCGCGATCGGCTGGGCGCTGGTGGCGGCGCAGTTCGTCCTGCTCGGGGCGATCGGTGTCGAGGTGCTGGGCGCGCTCCGCGAGCGGCGGGTGCCGGCGCCGGCCGGACTCGCGGGTGTGGTCGCCGCCGCACCGGGCATCTGGCTCATCGCGCGCGCCTCGCGCCGGCTCGGCCGCCGGTTGAGCGCCCACCCGGCGCCGGTGGCGAACGCGGTGCTGCGCACCGATGGCGCGTACGGCGTGGTGCGCCACCCGATCTACGTCGGGCTGCTGCTCCTCGGCGTCGCGTCGGTGATCATCGCCCGCACGCCGCGGGCCGCGATCGCCCTCGGTGCGCTCGTCGCGCTCTTCAATGCGAAGTCCCGCATGGAGGAGCGCCTGCTCGCGCGACGCTTCCCCGGCTACGCTGCCTACGCCGCGCGCGTGCCGCGCTTCGTGCCGCGGTTCCGCCGCTAGCGCCGGCCCGGTGCCCCTCGAACGAGCCGCCGGAGGAGCTGTCGCGCGCCCGCCCCGACCAGCAGCCCGAGCGCGGTATTCGCGGCGCCCAGGGCGCCCGCCGCCAGGACGAACGCCGGTCCGCTGCCCACGTCGAGGGCGACGAGGATGATCGGCCACCCGGCCGCAGCGAGACCTGCGGCGATCCAACCCTTCGGGAGCAGTCCAGCGATGAAGCCCACGAGCAGCAGTGTCGGGATCACGCCAGCATTGTAGGGCCGAGGCTCGTGCAGCCTGCTTCGCGCCGCGCGGGCAAATCGCGCCGAAGCTGGCCGGGCGTCAGGCGGGGCGGTCGCGGTCGGGTGCGAGGTACTCGGGGAGGCGGACAGCGCTGATCTCGGCGAGCCCGTCGAGGTGGGCGCGCGCGACGCGGTGCATGCCATCGATGACCCAGCCGTCCGGCGACAGCAGGATCGGGTCGCTCAAGTCCGCTGCGGCGATCCGCTGCGCGTGCTCGACCACGGAGCGGCATGTCGGTGGGTTGTCCGAGTCGAACCAGTACACCGTGTCGTACTCGAAGATGGTTGGGCACCGGGTGCGGCGCCAGCGGCGCAGCCGCGGCGCGCAGGCGTGTCACGTCCCAGGAGAGCCGGCGGCCCTGGGCCGAGGCGCGCGCATCGGACGGTCACTGCACCGCGATCGCGCGCTACTCGGCCCAGTGGTCGAAGCAGATCGCCTGGTCCACCGGCGCGCGGTGGTTGGGACCGTACGCGCGGTCCGGCCAGCCCAGCGGGATGATCGCGGCGCTCTCCCAGCCCTCGGGGATGCCGAGGAGGGCGTGGACCTGCTCGCGCCGCGCCCGGTGCGAGGTCGTGAGCACGGTGCCGAGCCCCAGCGCGCGCGCCGCGAGCATCAGGTTCTGGCAGGCGGGGTAGATCGATGCCCCCGTCTGGAAGCCCGCCTGGCCGGTACGGTCGGGAACGCGCACGCAGGGCACGATGAGCACGGGGGCCTTCGCCATCACGCCCGGACCGGAGGGTGCGTTGCCACGCGCGCGCTGCACCTCCGCGTACTCGGCATCCAGCGCCTCGCGCACCGCGCGGTCGCGCACGACGATGAACTTCCACGGCTGCGTGTTGGAGCCGGAGGGCGCGTGGATCGCAGCCTCGAGGACTTGGCGCAGCGTCGCGTCGTCCACGGGGCGGCCGGCGAAGTCGCGCACGGCACGCTGGTGGCGGAAGAGCTGCATCGCCTCGGTCACTGGCTGCATACGGGCCTCCTCGGGCGGTCTCGGTGCCCGCATCATCGCACCCCGCCGCGCCTCGCGTCCGCGCGGCCGCGCGCGGCGTACACTGGCGCACCCGGCCTGAACACGATGGGACTCCGACCGTGGCCCTGTTCCTCAGCAACGACGATATCCGCCGCCTGCTCCCCATGCGCGAGTGCGTGGAGGTGCTGGACGACTTGTTCCGGCAGGAGGCCCGCGGCCTGGTGGACAACCGGCCAAGGCAGCGCTTGCGCTTCCCGGACTCGAGCTTCACGGCCACGCTGATGGGCGGCACAGTGCTGGGGTCGGAGGCGCACGGCATCCGGCATTCCAGCGCCACGCTGCTCTACAACACCACCACCGGGAAGCTGGATGCGGTGCTGGAGCCGAACCTGCTGGCGCTGATCCGCACCGGCGCCGCGAGCGCGGTCGCAGCGAAGTACATGTCGCGCCCGGACGCCTCCGTGCTCGGCGTCTTCGGCACGGGCCGGCAGGCGGTGACCCAGGTCGAGGGGATCTGCGCGGTGCGCCCGCTATCGCTGGTGAAGGTCTACTCGCGCAACGAGGAGAACCGCGTGCGCTTCGCCGAGCAGATGCGCGAGCGCATGGGGATCGAGATCGTCCCCGTCGGGACGCCCGAGGAGTGCGTGCGCGGCTCGCACATCGTCGTCACGATCACCAGCGCGACCGAGCCGGTGTTCGATGGCGCCCTGCTGGAACCGGGCACCCACGTGATCGCGGCCGGTGTGAACTCCTGGATGAAGCGCGAGGTGGACGAGACCACGATCCGCCGCGCGCAGGTGCTCGCCGTCGACAACCTGGAGCAGGCGAAGCAGGAGTGCGGCGAGCTGATCTGGGCCGCCGAGCGCGGCGCGTTCCGGTGGACGCGCGCCGTGGAGTTGCACGAGGTGGTCAGCGGCCGCGTCAACGGCTATCCCTCGCCCGGCACCATCACGCTCTTCGAGAGCCAGGGCATCGGCACCGAGGACGTCGCGGCCAGCGCGTACGTCCTGAAGAAGGCGCGCGCCGCGGGCATGGGCATCGAGCTGCCGTTCTAGCAGGCCCGGGGACAGCGCAGCTAGCGCCGGGGCTCGTCCGTCTCGTCGCGCTGCTGCCGCAGGAAGCTCTCGATCCCCTCGAGGATCTCGTCGCTGGTGGGCAGCTCAGCCGCCGGGGGCGCGGGCTCGGAGAGCATCGAATCCGGCTCGGAGGCGTCGTACGTCTCCTCCATCTGGCGGATCTGATCGCGGAGCTGGTCCGGATCGGCGACCTGGCCCAGCGCCGTCGTCGTCTGCTGGTCGAACGACGCGATCTCGCCCAGCAGCGGCTCGATCGGCGTGTGCGATCCGAGCGCCTTGTCGAGGTGCTGCACCAGCGCGACCATCGCGCGCGGGTTGGGGCCGGTGTTGATGTACCCCGGCACCAGCGCGGTGAGCCGCCCCGTGCTGTACCCGAGCGATCGCAGGTGCACCATCAGCACGGTCTGGATGCCCGTCGGCCCCTGGTATTGCGACGCCTCGGACGGGCGCCCCATGAGCGCCTCGAGCGCGGCGTCGGCGTCGCCCAGGAGCACCGGCGCGGGCCGCGTGTGCGGGACCATCGCCGGGCGCGATCCGAGCGAGATGAAGTGCCGCGCGCCGACAGTCTGCATGAAGTCCGCGACGAGCGCCGCGTACTCCTTCCACGCGAGCGCCGGCTCGCGGCCGGAGATCAGCACCACGTCACGGCTGCTGCCCGTGGGGGTCCCTGCGTGGAAGCGGGTGCCCGGCCAGCGGATGGAACGCTCGCCGTTGCGCAGGCGTACGCGCGGACGCGCGACGGTGAGATCATAGAAGCGATCCGGGTCCACGTTGGCGACTTCGGTCGCGCGCCATTCCGATCGCATATAGCGGATCGCGGCCAGCGCCGAGCCGGAGCCGTCGCTCCACCCGAAGAACGCGCCGACCACCAGCGGATCACGCAGCCCGCTCAGTTCGCCCGTCAGTTGCAGCGACTCGTGCATCTGAGACACCTTCATATCCGCGCGGCGTCCGCGGCCCACGATTCCCGGTTCCGGTGCGGAGATTCGTATCCCTTCGCCGTCCTCGTGTCGAGGGGGGCCCGCGGCGAGGCCGCGCGGTCTGCGAGTGGTGAGCGTTTCTCACCCGGTAACAAGGTAGCAGGGGCGGTGCCGCCCGGCACGACAGCCTGCACCCACGAGAGCCCGCATCCAGAGCCAGCACGGCCGCGCGGACCGCCATCAGCGCCCGACGGCGCCTTCCGCGTGCCCCCGGCGCCCCGCAAGATGGACTGACCGCCCGACTCGTGCCGGGCATGGAGAGCGGGGCCCGGTGGCGTCGAGCAAGCAGGCGACGGTGGATCGGTCCCCCTCGCGCGAGAGCGGCGATCAGCAGCGCCACCCGTACCGCTGGGTCGTGATCGGGCAAATCTGGCTCCACCAGATGCTCGCGCAGATCACGATGGCCGGGCTGGGCGTGCTCCTGCTGGGGATCGCCGCCGAGCTGCAGTTCGGCACCACCGAGGCGGGCTGGCTGGGCTCCACGAGGACCGTGGGCCAGCTGGTGGTCTTCCCCGCGAGCTTCCTCGCGGTGCGGTTCGCACCCAAGCGGCTCTACACGATCCTGACGTTCACGCTGGGCCTGACGATGCTGCTCGGCGGGTTCGCCCCGGGCTTCTGGGCGCTCTTCCTCGCGCAGGTCGTCTTCTCCCTGGCCTTCGCGCTCGCGCAGGTCCCCGGGAGCCTGCTGCGCACGCAGTGGGTGCCCTCCCGCGAGCTCGGCCGCGTGTGGGGCGCGGGCAACGCCCTGAACGCGGTGGCCCAGACGGCGGCGCTGGTCGGGATCCCGCTGATCCTCGACGCGGTCGGGGGGTGGCGCGGCGTCTTCCGGCTGGGCGGGGCGCTGACGCTGCTGGCCGCCGCGGGCTGGGCGATCACCGGGCGCGAGCGAGGCGATCTGCATGCGCACGGCCCGGAATCGAGCTTCGCCGCGATGCGCCGCCCGGAGTTTTACCTCCTGGGACTCGCCTCGCTGGGCGGCGCCACCGCCTACCTCGCCACGCTGCTCTTCCTGCCCACGTTCCTGGTCCACGAACGCGGGCTGACGCTGGCGGCGGCGGGCTTCATCTCGGCGGTGTTCCCCGCCGCGGGGCTCGCGTCCAACATCCTCGCGGGCCTGCTCTCCGACCGTGTCGGCCGGCGCAAGCCGTTCATCTGGCCCGCCGGCCTGATCCTGCCGCCGCTGTACTTCCTCGCGGTGGCCCCCATCCCCGTGGGCCTGCTCGTGCCCGTGGTGTTCCTCCTCGGATTCTTCGCGTGGCTGCCGTTCCCGGCGCTCAACTCGATCGCGTACGAGCTGCCGCGCGTCCGCCCCGCCGAGATCGCCGTCGGGCAGGCGCTGATGCAGGCGGTCGCCGGCGCCGGCATCCTCGTCGGGCCGGTGATCGTGGGCCAGATCGCGAGCGTCGCCGGCTCGCTCCGCATCGGCATCGCCGCGATCGGCCTCGCGCCGATCCTGTTCGCCGTCACGTGCCTCTGGATCCCCGACACCGGGCCGAAGGCGCGAGCGACGCGCTGACGCCCGGCGGGCTGCGGGATTGCAGTACGCGCGAGGGTGGCCGCGGGATGGACGAGGTCCCCGCGCGCGCCTACCGTCCCCATCGATCCCCCTCGATCGCCACCACCGGATCAGGAGTCGCCGATGTCCACACCACCCACGGTCGAGGTGCTCGCGCAGGGATTCATGACCGCCACCAGCGAGGGCGGCCTGTCCTACTGCGGCATCAGCCTGATCCGCGGCGCGCACCTCACGCTGGTCGACGTGGGCTACATGGCGCGACGCGACATCCTGGTGGAGCGCCTCGCCGCGATCGGCGTGCAGCCCGGCGACATCGAGCGCGTGGTGCTGACGCACGCCCACTGGGACCACTGCCTGAACCTGCCGTACTTCCCCAACGCCGAGGTCTTCCTGAGCGACACGGAGTACGAGTACGCGCAGCACCCAAACCCGCGCGACTGGGCCACGCCTGCGTTCATCGGCGACCTGCTCAATCGCACACTGCGCATCCAGCGTCTGCGCGATGGCGACGAGCTGGAGGCGGGCGTGCGCGTGATGGCGGTGCCGGGACACAGCCCCGGCAGCCAGGCCGTCCTCGTCGAAAGCAACGAAGGCATCGTGGGCCTTGTCGGCGACGCCCTGCCGGCGCGTGCCGCCGCGCTGCTGCCCACGCCCACCGCGCGCATCGTCTTCTGGGACGAGGCCGAGGCGGAACGCAGCGCACGGCGCATCCTGGACTCGTGCGCGCTCGTGTTCCCCGGTCACGACCGTCCGTTCCGCAACAACGGGCCGCGCTTCGACTACCTGTACCCGCAGTCGCTGGTGCTGCGAAACCCGCCACGCGACGAGGACGGGACGATCCACGCGGACATTGACCGCGGTCCGGCTTCGTTCGTCACCATCATCCAGCCGACCGCTCGGCGGAAGGCGTAATGCACAGCGGTGCGATTCGATGCCCGGGCCTCGCGCTATGATCTGAATCTGCGGGGATCTGGGCCTGCGGACAGTGACTGACGGGAAGGCGGGGCGATGTCCGACACGGAGATCGGCGCGAACATCGAGGTCACCCTCGTGCTCTTCGCCGACCTGCGGCGGCTGATCCCGCGCGGACACGACGGCCGCTTCCGGATCACGGTCCCGGCGGGCTCCACGGTCGCCGATCTGGTGGCCGCATCCGGGCTCGCGTTCCAGCCTGACGAGCAGCTGCGCGCGGGGATCAACGGCGAGACCGCCAGCCTGGACGCCACGCTGCGCGCCGGCGACGAGGTCGTGCTCTTCAGCCCGATGGAAGGCGGATAGCCGGCGCGGCTCGCGTCGCTGCCCGTCGCCCGGCCCGGCCGGGACGGATGCGGCTTGATTCAACTCAGTACGCGTCACCGGGGGACGCGCAGGTGCATGAGCGGAGTATCGATGGAACGCAAGGGCTTCTGGAACAAGATCCTCCACGTCGATCTGGCGTCCGCCAGTTGGACAGTGGAGGAGCCCGGCGACGAGTTCTACCGCCTCTACGGCGGCGGCCGAGGGTTCATCGGCCACTACCTGCTCAAGTACGTACCGAAGGGCGCCGACGCGCTCAGCCCGGACAACATCCTGGTCTTCGCTCCGGGCGTGCTCACCGGCGCGCCCGTCCCCGGCAACGGCCGGCACGCGGTCGGGGCCAAGTCGCCTCTCACGGGTGGCTTCGGCGAGGCGGAGGCGGGCGGCTTCTGGGGCGCCGAGCTGAAGCGCGCGGGCTGGGACGCGATCATCTTCCACGGCGTGTCCGAGAAGCCCGTGTACCTCTACATCAACGATGGCGATGTGGAGCTGCGCGACGCCTCGCACCTGTGGGGCCAGGTCACCGGCGACGTGCAGGCGGCCATCCGCGAGGAGCTGGGTGACCGGCTGATCCGCGTCGCGCAGATCGGCCCGGCCGGCGAGCACCTGGTGAAATTCGCCAACGTGATGAACGACCTGACCGAGGCCGCCGGCCGCACCGGCATGGGCGCCGTCATGGGATCCAAGAAGCTCAAGGCGATCGCCGTGCGCGGCCGCCAGAACGTGCCGCTCGCGGACGGCCGCGCGCTGCACACGGTGTCGAAGTGGGTGGCTGACACCCTCGACACAGTCCACAAGAACTTCCACGAGTACGGCACCGGCGCCGCGATGCAGGGCAAGTCCTTCGAGGGCGGCATCCCCGCGATGAACTACCGCGAAGGCTCGTTCGACGGGACGGCGCAGATCGATGCCATCGCCGTGCACGACCACGTACTGACGGAGATGGGGGCGTGCTACGCCTGCTCCGTGCGCTGCAAGAAGGTCGTGCAGATCGAGCAGCGCCAGGAGGACGCCGGCGTCACCCGCAAGGGCAAGCAGATCGCCATCGACCCGAAGGGCCGCTACCGGGTCGACCCGCAGTACGGCGGGCCGGAGTACGAGACGCTCGGGTCGCTCGGGAGCAACCTCGGCGTGTCGGACATCGTCGCGCTGTGCAAGTCGAACGAGATCTGCAACGCGCTGGGCATGGACACCATCAGCGCCGGCTCCACGATCGCCTGGGCGATGGAGTGCTACGAGAAGGGCATCATTACCACCGAGGACACGGACGGCATTCGCCTCCAGTTCCGAGACGGTGACGCGGTGGTGCAGATGCTGCAGCTGATCGCCCGCCGCGAGGGCTTCGGCGACGTGCTCGCCGAGGGCTCGGCGGCCGCCGCGAAGAAGATCGGCATGGGTTCGGAGGACTTCCTCACGACCGTGAAGAACCTCGAGCTCGCGATGCACGACCCACGCCACATGCCGGGGATGCGCGCGAGCTACCTGCTGGCCCCCACAGGCGGCGACCACCTGCGCCAGACCGGCAACCAGAACGGCCTGCGCAACCAGGTCGGCCTCTGCGCGTTCCTCGGCTACAACGAGGAGCAGACGGCGACGATCATCAACGCCGTCACGGGCTGGGGCCTGGACACCGGCGAGATGATCACCACCGCCCACCGCGGGATCACCCTCGCCCGCCTGTTCAACATGCGCGAGGGCATGACGCGTGCGGACGACCACCTGCCGAAGCGGTTCTACGAGGACCTGCCGAAGCTCCCCGGTCTGACGGACGAGATCCTCGACCAGATCGTGACCGACTACTACGTCGAGCAGGGCTGGGACCCGGAGACCGGCAAACCCCTGCCCGAGACGATCAAGGCGCTGGAGATCGAGGCCGACGCCGTCGGACTCGTCTAGCCCGCTCCCGCACATGACCGCGCCCGACGAGGCGTCGAGGTTCCCCTCGACGCCTCGTCGGTCCCTGGACGCGAACGGCGGGACGAAGCCTCGCGTTGTAGGGATCGGTAGGATATGTACATAGGACGCACGCCGCCCCAGATGCCGGGTGCCCTCGCCCGGCCGCGCGGACGCCAAGGACGATGACGTGACCCGACTCCCCGCCGCCGCGCGCTCACCAAGGCTCGCGAGCCTCACGATCCTCGCGCTGGGGCTCGCCCTCGTCGCCGGCATCGCGCTCCACGCGCCGCGCGGCACGTCCGCCGCAGGCATGGCCCCACCGACTGTGGTCGTCGCCGCCGAGACGGGCGATGCGTATGAGCTCAACGGCTTCCGCTGGACCCGCACCAGCATCCCCGTCTACTACAACTGGGGCGGCGGCGCGTGCGCCTTCAGCGGCTACGACTTCAGCGGCCCCACGACCACGATCGCCCAGAGCGTGCTGCTCGACACCCTGCGCGCCTCGATCGCGGAGATCAACACGCAGCTGCGCGGCGGGCTGACGCTGAACCTCGCCGGCCCTGCGTCACGCGGTCAGCTGTGCAGCACCAGCTCGACGCTCCCCATTGTGATCGGCTTCGGTACGCTCACCTCCACCGGCGAGGCGATCAGCTTCGCCTCCGGATCGCAGGGCGAGTACTCCACGTACACGGCGGCGCGCGTGTTCCTGACCAACCGCAACGCCTTCAGCTGCACCGCGGCGCCCGTCTACCGGGACCTTCAGCACACGATGACGCACGAGCTGCTCCATGCGATCGGCCTGGGGCACTCGACGATCCCGTCCGCGCTCATGGCCCCCACCTTCGTCGCGTGCCAGGCGGAGTACGTCATGCAACCGGATGACATCGAGGCGATCGCGGCGCTGTACCCGCCCACGCTCCCGGCCCCCGGGAGCACCCCCTCACCAACCTCCACCGCGGCGTTCGCCACCGCGGTACGGTTCTCGCCGTCCGGCCAGGCGCTCGCGGTCTTCGGCGGCGGGAGCCTCAGCCAGCTCGAGGCGGCCGCCCGGAGCGCGAGCGCGGCGGGGGTGTGGGTGCAGGACCCCGGCGGCGCGTTCCGCCTCCTGGTGGTCGATGGCCCGCCGTTCCTCCGCGCCCAGTTCGCGGCGGCGTTCCCCGCCACACTCCCCGCGAACCTCCCCGTCACACTGGTGCGCTGACCCTCGCCCGCCACCGGCGCGCGACGCAGCCCGCCGGATCATGCGACGATGTGCTCGGCCGGCGAACACTCGGCCGGGCCGAGCCATCGAGTCGTATTCGAGCCGCGATCGTGCGAGGAAGCGAGTCCACCCGTGACCCCCGCAGTGCTCCAGACGTTCGAGATCGAAGGACGCGCCATCCGCCTGCAGTACATGACGCCGGACGACGGCCCGGCGCTGCGCGCGTTCGCGCGATCCGTCCCCCGCCACGACCTGCTCTTCCTGCGGACGGACATCACCACCCCCGAAGGCGTCGCCGAGTGGATGGAGGGCGTCGCACAGGGCCAGATGGGAGTGATCCTCGCGTACGACGAGGACCGCCTGGTCGGGTTCTCCTCGGTGACGCGCAGCCCCACCTCGTGGGCGCGTCACATCGCCGAGATCAGCGTGATCGTGGGACCGGACGCGCGCCACCACGGCTTCGGCCTGCGGCTCACCGAGGAGGCGTTCCGCGCCGCCGAGGACCTGGCGGTGATGCGCATGGTGGCGCGCATGACGCTGGACCAGGCGTCCGCGATCGAGCTGTTCCGCAGCCTGGGCTTCGTCCCGCTGGCGATCCTGCCGGACCAGGTCATGGACCAGGACGGCAAGCGCTACGACCTGCTGATGATGCACCAGGACATCGAACGCTTCGCCGAGACCCTGAAGCACCTCGACGAGACGCCGTAGCCTCGCGCGCGCGATCTTCGCTCGCGGTCAGTCCGCCGCGTGAGACCCGGCCGGGGGGCCAGGGCGGGGAAGCCGCGCGGCGAGGTACTCGGCCACATGCTCCACGCGGACGGGCGCACCGGCCGCATCGACGCCGCCTCGCAGGTGCAGCACGCACCCCGGGTTGTCCGTCACCAGCACCGGTGCGCCCGCCGCCGCGACGTTCGCGAGCTTCCGCGCGAGGATGCCCGCCGCGATCTCGGGCGCCCGGACGGAGGTCGAACCGCCGAAGCCGCAGCAGACCTCGGCTTCCGCCAGCGGCACCACCTCCACGCCGGCCACCTCGCGCAGCAGGCGCTCCAGGCGATCCCCCGCGCCGAGCATATTCGAGCCCTGGCAGAAGCGGTGCACCGCGACGGCCTCCTGGGAGCCCCCCGCGAGCGCTCCGTGCGGCAGGCGCCCGGGGCCGGTGAGGTATCCAATGAGGTCGTAGACCCGCTCGCCCATCACGCGCGCGCGCTGCTGCCAGCCCGGCTGCCCCTCGAAGAGCGACTCGTACTCCTGGAGCATCGCGACGACGCAGCTCGGCGCGGGCGTCACGATGTCGTCGTTGCCCTCGAGGGCGGCGATCGTCGCCTTCGCCATGCGGCGGGCGTTGTCGTGATCGCCGGCATCGAACGCGGGTAAACCGCAGCAGTGCTGCGCGGGGGGAATCCGTACATCCGCACCCGCCGCGCGCAGCAGCTCGATTGCCGCGAGCGGGATCTCCGGCGCGATGCGATCGCCGATGCATTGCAGGAAGAACGCGACGCGACGCCCCGCCAGCGGGCTCCCCGGGATCGCCGGGGGCACGCCGACCCGCGCGGCGAGCATGCGCGCCGGCACTGCGGCGATCGACGGCGGCGTGCGCCACCCGATGTAGCGCTGTGCGATCGCCGTCCGCGCGAGGATGCGCGGCAGCCGCGTGAACCGGGCGCCGTGTGGTGCCCGCCCCGCGGGCACATCGTGCGGATCGACCCCGCCGCACCACGGCGCGAGCACGCGCGCGGCGATCCGTGCGCCCAGCCCGACCAATGCGCGCGAGGCGTACAGGCGCATCGCGAGCCGCGCCACCCGGTGCGGCCAGCGGCGGGAGCCGCGCTCGACGGCGAGCCGGCGCACCAGCAGGATCTCCCGCGGCAGCGGGATCGTGACGGGGCACACGGTCGCGCACGCCCCGCACGACACGCACAGCGACTGCGGCCCCTCGGCGGCGTCGAGGCCGTGGTGGAAGGCCGTGGTGACCAGGCCGATGGGGCCGGTGTAGACGTGCCCGAAGGCGTGACCGCCCACCACCTGGTACGCGGGACAGACGTTCGCGCAGGCGCCGCAGCGGATGCAGCGCAGCGCCTCCTCCAGCCCGGGCTGCACGGACATCAGCCGCCGGCCGTTGTCGATGATCACGATGTGCAGCTCGTGCCCCGGCGCGGGTGCCGAGATGAACGTGGTGTAGGTAGTGATCGGCTGCGCAGTGGCGGACCGCGCGAGCAGGCGAATCTGCGTGATCGCGTCCGCCGCCGAGGGCAGGAGCTTCTCCACGCCGGTGGTCACCACGTGCACCGGGGGCAGGCTGGACGTCAGGCGGCCGTTGCCTTCGTTGGTGACGAGCATGATCGTGCCGGTCTCGGCGATCAGCGCGTTCGCGCCGGTGATCCCGATCCCCGCCGCGAGGAACTGCGCGCGCAGCTCCTGCCGCGCCGCGCGCACCATCGCGGGAATGTCGTCGGGATCGAAGGGCCGGCCGAGGACGCGCGTGAACAGCTCCGCGACCTGGTGACGGCGCTTGTGGATCGCCGGCATCACCAGGTGGCTCGGGCGGTCCTCCCCCAGCTGCAGCAGCCACTCGCCGAGGTCGGTCTCCACCGCGTGGACGCCCGCCGCCGCGAGCGCGTCGTTCAGGCCGATCTCCTCGGAGACCATCGACTTGCCCTTGACGGCCAGCGAGATGCCGCGCTCGTGGCAGAGGTGCGCGATGTACGCGTTCGCCTCCGCGGCCGATCCGGCGAGCACCACGCGCCCGCCCCGCGCCTCGATCTGAGCACGGAAGCGCGCGACGTGCGCGTCCGGCTCGGCGATCGCGCGGTCCTTCGCCTGCGTCAGCCGCGTGCGCAGGTCGTCGAACGTGAAGCCGGTGAGCGCCTCCAGCGACTGCATCTGCTCGTCACGCGTCGCGCGCCACGAGCGCTGGAAGTCCAGCAGCCCGTCGCGGATGTTCGGGTCCGCGAGCGCGCGCTGGTACCGCTCGCGAAACGGCCGTAGCCGGGGCCCGCGCACGTCGCCGCGCGTATCCGGGGGGCCGCTCATCCGAGCACCACCACATGCACTTCGCGCGGGCCGTGCACGCCGATCGTGAGCGCCCGCTCGATGTCCGCGGTGCGCGAGGGCCCCGTGGTGAGCGACGCGAAGACCGGCGGCCCGCCCGGCGCGAGGAGGACCCGCTCCAGCAGGGCCTCGAGGCGGGACACGACCTCGTCGCGGTGCAGCACCTGGATCACGACCGGCGAGAGCATGGACACCGCGCGGTCCTCGGCGCGCTCCTCCACCAGCAGTACGGACCCCGTCTCCGCGATCCCGAGGGCGCCCCGTACGACGCCAACGCTCGCGCTCGCCGTGACGCCGTGCACCTGCCCCGGCGCGAGCACGCGTCCCCCCAGCGCGTCGATGAGCGCAGGGCCGGCCTCGGCGGCAGGGCGTGAGACGGCGACGCGCCCGTCGCCGGCGAGGCCCAGCGCCAGCACCGCCACTTCGCCCCAGTCGCGCATCTCGTGCACCAGAGAGCGCGCCTCGACGGCGCGTCGCATGAACGCGTCCACCGTGCCGTCGAGCTGAGTGTCGTTCATGCCGCCACGGTACTGCGCGCGGGAAGCGCGAGGCTACCGGTCGGGCGTCGGGATTCGCGTCCAGTGGACGCCGCCATCGATGGTGCGCTGGATGGTGCTGCGCGTGGTGGCGTAACCAACGTTCGCGCCGGCGAAGTGCACCACCGGCGGGATCGGGGAGGCCTGACTGTAGTCGGTGACGAACGGGTGCCACGTCGCGCCCGCATCGGTGCTCTCCCTCGACTCCCCCGGGGCGTCGAGGACGATCCACCTCGATGCGCTCGCCAGGCCGAGCGAGGCGCCCGTCTCGGCGAGGCGGCTCCACGTCGCGCCGCCGTCCGTGGAGCGGTACACGATGCGGCGGCCCTGCGACTGCGGTGCGGCGAACGGGTTCGTCACGAGCAGCAGCGTGGAGCCGAACGCACGGACCGTGCCGAGGCTGAGAGCGCCGCCCGCCGCATCTATCCCGGGCAACGCGGCCGCGGCGCGCCACGTGCCGCCACCGTCATCCGTGCGGTAGAGCGTCACCCCGCCGTTGGACCGCGCGCCGCCGAGGAATCCGGTGGTGGGGCTGACAAAGGAGACCGTCCCCGCGCAGAGTGCTCCGCCGGCGTCCCGAGTGGTGACCTGCGTCCACGTGTCCCCGGCATCGGTGGTGCGCCACAGCACGAGCGTGGCCTCCGGGCAGCGCACGGACGCGGGCCCGGAGGCGCCGAGCCAGCCCTCGCGGTCGCCCAGGAACGAGACCTGCCCCCGCGCGATGCCCGGCGGGAGCCCGCGCGACTCCCACGTGTCGCCTCGATTCGTCGAGCGAAAGAGGGCGGGCCCGTCGATCGAGGTTAGCAGCGCCCACACGATGTCCTGGCCCGGCGCGCTCATCTCCACCGGTGCCAGCGCGTCCGGCTCCCAGGCGGCCGGCGCGGGGACGCCGCGCACGGCGGGCGGCGTGGAAGCCGGCGTGGCGGTGGGCGAGGGCGTGGCGCTGGCGGGCGTCGTCGCGGGGGTGAGGGTGGGCGCCGGGGCAGGGGCCGGCGCGCGATCGCACGCCGTCAGGAGCAGCGTGGCCGCCGCGGCGATCGCAAGCGCCCGTGACACGACACGCCCCGCGGTCTACTTCATCCGGCGGGCCACGACCACGTCGCGATCGAGGTACTCGCCGAAGCCGCTCTCGCCGTAGACGATGCGCCCGCCGCACGTGATCAACGTCAGCCACTCCTCGGCCTGGGGGCGGATGCCGGGCCAGATGATGTCGCCCATCGGCATGTCGTCGACCTGGTAACGGCGGTTGCTGATCACCTTGTAGAGCAGCGTCCGGCCATCGGCCATCTTCACCTCGATGTCGTCGCCCAGCGCCGCCCGGTGCAGCCTGTAGAACGGGCCCTGCAGGTGATTCCACGTCTCGTGCGCGGTCATGACGATGTTGCCACCCGACCCCGGCATCCCGTACTCCGGGAACCAGCCCACGGCATACTGGCCGTCGTCCGGCGCCTCCATCTCGTTGTTCACCACACCGACCACCTCGATGTAGTGGTTCACCCCGAGCGCCGGG
>Ga0172380_10002072_pt1 | contig 32530 bp, 29 predicted proteins | sample Leawe162metaG_FD_119747 | JGI IMG/M metagenome (GOLD analysis project Ga0172380, IMG submission 119747) | Leachate microbial communities from a municipal landfill in Southern Ontario, Canada - Leachate well 162 metaG | ecosystem: Engineered > Solid waste > Landfill > Unclassified | place... | reverse complement strand
TGCGACCTTCACTTGAAAATCGCAACTTCACAAGCGACAATTTGTTGTCGTTTGTTATTGCATTAGAGCATAAAGGCTGTAACTATAATTTTTGTAATTGTTCTTGATTGAAAATGCTGTAATCCTAGAAATCGTTCGTTGAACGGGCTGGAGTGTGCGGTTTTCCGGGTGCAGGGCATACCCGACGGCCTACGGCCTGGGCACAAGAGGCGCAACGACGAAGAATGGTTTGTTCCATTCTCTTCTCTTGTAGTTGCAACGCCGCCATGCGCCCGGAAAACCGTGCAATCCAGCCCGTAGCGTTCTCACCAAACGGGTTGGACGCAAAATAGATGACAAAGTTGTTTAGAACCACCCTATTACACATCCTGGCAAGCGGTCAACGGAGGTTTCTTAGGATAATGTCAAGTATCCCCGACAGTTGCGCTCCGGTCAATCGGGTTGTGGAAGCAACGCTATTCGCATGACGGGCTGCGTTCATCGTCGCCGAAGCATTCGGATTTTTGTCCGGCGGGCTGAATGATGCCCATTTTTTCTTTCAGGGACGCAATCCGAGAGCTGAAACGGTTGGCGTAATAAGTTGCGTTGCTCATCACTTTTTGCACGTAACCGCGGGTTTCGGTGAACGGGATGCCTTCCGCGTAAACGGCGCCTTCCAGCGGCTTGCCGTCGCGCCAGCGCTGGGCGCGGCGCGGACCGGCATTGTAGGCGGCAGTGGCCAGCACCGGCTGACCGTCGAGTTGGTCCTGCACGTATTTGAGGTAAAAAGTGCCCAGCGCCACATTGGTTTTAAGCTGGTTGACCATGTTCTGGCGAAAATCGCGCATGCCCATTTTTTTCGCCACCCAACGCGCCGTGGTCGGCATCAACTGCATCAGGCCGGAAGCGCCGACGGTGGACTTGGCCTGTTGTACAAAGCGGCTTTCCTGGCGGATCAGGCCGTATGCCCAAGCCTCGTCCAGCCCCACGCGGCGCGTATAGTCCTGCATCACATCGCGGTGCGGCGCCGGGAAGCGCAGGCTGAAATCGTGCAGGCGCACGGTTTTGTCGGCGGTGTAAATGGCGCGGTCCAGCCAGTTGTTGCGCTTGGCAAGCTCGGCTGCGGCAAGCAACTGCTTGTCGTCGAAGCCTTTGATGGCCCAGCCCCATTCGCGGTTCGCGTCGCTACGCAGATCGATCTCGTACAATATCAACGCACGCCGAATGGCTGGCGTCTGGCCGATTTGGCGGATTTCGTCTTCGCTCGGGCGGTAGGTTTCGGCGGGATTGCCCAGCGCGGGACCCAGTTCTTCGGCGGCGAGTTGGCCGTAATAATTGAATTCCATGGAAAGCGGGGCGAGGATGGCGTTGGCCTGCGCCGTTTTGCCCCCGGCCTTGAGCGCGCGCGCCTTCCAATAGCGCCACACGCCCAGGTTCTGGTCGCTCTCCGACATTGCGGCAATAGCGGCAAGCACGACGCGCCAATTTTGCTCGCGCAGCGCGGCGCGGGCTTTCCAGGCCAGTTGCAGGTCGCCAAGTGGCGTTGCGCCGGCCCTCGTGAACCAATCGACGGCAACCGGTTCGTGCTGGCGCGCGGCTTGCAGGGCAAGCTGTCCCCACAGATATTCCTGCTCCTCCGGGCTGAAGCGGACTTGCAAGGGCTTCCAGTAGCTGGCCGCCAACTGCGTTTGAGTGCGCGCCAGGCGGTATAGCGCAAACAGGGTCAATTCGCGCCCGACGCGGCTTTCCAGGTCCAGCGGCAGCTTGTCGAGGAAAGCGTCCGGGTTATCCGCCGCCTGTTGCAGCGCGCGCGTCGGAAATTCGGGAGGCGGCAGGTAGCGGGCGATATTGCGGGCAAGCGTCACGTTGCCGGCTTCGAGCGCGAGTCGCAGCCGCGCCCATACATCCTTGACGAACAGCATTTCGGCGTTGATCAGGGAGGCAAACACCGGATCGCAACTGGGCGGCAATTCTGCGGCGCTGGTTAGCCACAACTTCCGCGCCTCCGGCAACGCGCTGCCGTCGCCCTTTGCAATGCGCGCCTGCAAGGCATAGCAACTCAGATCAAAGTCCTGGTTGAGCAACTGCGGGTATTCCGCGAGGAACAGCTCCCAGTCCTGGTTCTTGCCCAGCACGCGCAGCCAATCTCCGCGCAACCGGTCGGCCAGATAACTGTCCACGTTGTGCGCGATATAGCTGCGGATTTCTTCGGGAGGGGCTTCCTTGAGGCGCATAGTGAGTTGCAGATAGGCGGCGAACGGCTCCAGCACATGCCCTTTGAGGCGCGCGGCATAGCTGTTGACACGGTTGGTTTCGCCGACGCGAAAAGCTTCGCGCATGGCAAGGTAATCGTTTTCGGGCGTCGTGGCGGCATCGGCGCACGCGCATATCAGCATTAGGGCAACAAAAAGTTTTCTCATGGTGCTATATTGCAGCATAGTTTTCTCAAGGACAACACAAACCTATGCCTTATACCAGTCTGAACCCCGCAACCGACGAACTCATGCAGTCCTTTCCCGACTGGGATGCCCACCAATTGCGTCTCTCCTTGGAGCTGGCCGGCGCCGCGCAGACGCAATGGCGCTCGACCTCATTCGACCGGCGCGCGGCGGTTTTGCGCCACACTGCGGCGGAATTGCGCCGCAGTGTGGCCGAATATGCCGCGCTAATCACGCTGGAAATGGGCAAACCTATCCGGGAAGCGCGCGCCGAAGTGGAAAAATGCGCATTGGTCTGCGATTACTATGCGCTCAACGGGGCGCGCTTTCTCCAGGATGAGCCGGTCGAATCCGACGCCGGCAGTAGCTATGTCGCCTATGCGCCGCTAGGGGTCGTGCTGGCGGTGATGCCGTGGAATTTCCCCTTCTGGCAAGTGTTTCGCGCCGCGGCGCCGGCCTTGATGGCAGGCAACGGCATGGCGCTCAAACACGCGTCCAACGTGCCGCAGTGCGCGTTAGCCATTGAGCGGATATTCCGCAACGCCGGCCTGCCGGAAAACGTATTCACCACCTTGATGATAGCCTCCAGCCAGGTTGCCGAAGTTATCGAGGCCGATGCGGTGCAGGCGGTGACCCTGACCGGCTCGGAACACGCGGGGCGGGCGGTGGCCGCACTCGCCGGGCGACACCTGAAAAAATGCGTACTGGAGCTTGGCGGCTCCGATGCATTCGTCGTATTGCACGATGCCGATTTGGAAAACGCCGCAGCAACCGCAGTAGCCTCCCGCTTTCTGAACGCCGGGCAATCCTGCATCGCCGCCAAGCGATTCATACTGACGCCGGAAATAGCCGATGAATTCGTGCGTCTTTTGCTACCCAGGATAGCCGCGCTGCAAGTTGGCGACCCGTTGCAGGAAAACACCCAGATCGGCCCCATGGCGCGCCGCGACCTGCGCGACGAACTGCATCAACAAGTGGCCGACACCCTCACCCAAGGCGCCGTTCCGCTGCTCGGCTGTCAGCCGCCGAGTGGTGCGGGTGCCTATTACCCGCCTTCCCTGATCGACCAGGTTACGCCCCAAACCCGCGCATGGCGCGAAGAACTGTTCGGCCCGGTGGCATTGGTGCTGCGCGCCCACAGCGAAGAAGACGCGCTACGCATCGCCAACGATTCCCGCTTCGGCCTGGGCTGCTGCCTGTGGAGCCGCGACACGGCGCGCGCCGAGCGCCTGTCGCGGGACATCCAGGCCGGTTGTTGTTTTATCAACGGCATGGTCAAATCCGACCCGCGCCTGCCGTTCGGCGGCATTAAGGCATCCGGTTTCGGACGGGAACTGTCCTACCACGGCATACGCGAATTCACCAATGCCAAAACCGTGTGGATGCGGTAAATTTGTTCTCGGCACGGAAAAAACCTTTTTCACCGCAGAGGACGCAGAGGAAACCCCCTCATGCTTTTCCTCTGCGTCCTCCGCGTCCTCTGCGGTGAAAAAGGTTTTGTCTTTATGGGTTGCCGCCATAAGTCGAGCAAAGTTGCGCTAAGATTATCCGGGATTCACGAACGTTTTCATCATTGATTTTCATCATGAATTTCTGAGAACAAAGTTACCCTGACTCCACGAGTTAAATCGGCAAAAAAACCGCCGTTGCCATGGTCTGGATGATGCGCACTATGGAGCGGTTGGTTTTTTCCGAGACGATGCGCGCCAAGGTGTCCTGGCGGGCGATGATTTTGCCGAATTCGCGCTCGAAGCTGAGGTTTTTCACCGTGCCGTCGTTTTCGTTGCTGAGCAGGTGCAAATTGCCTTGGGAGTCGCGCCCGTTGGCCAGTTTCCATGCCGCGATTTCGATGTTGCGGGCGCTGTTGTAGAGTTTTTGCGGCGATAACTCGTCCAGCACGAAAAACTCGCTTTTGTCGTTGTAGGCCGATAGGTGCATGGTCGCCAGCCCGACGATAAAGGCCAGCACGCGGTCGCCCTGGTAATCTTCGCGGAACGCAAGCTGGATGGCGTCCGTGCCTTTTTTGTCGCCCAGTTCCTTGAAACGCCAGTCGTGCTGGGTGTCGAAAACCAGGAATACGACGGCGTCCCCGCTGGCCTGGCCGGTTTTGCGCCATTCCCTGGGGTTGCGCCGGTAGAGCTTTGCCATCAGGGCGCGCAGACTGGCGTAGGTTTCCTGGAAATGCACTTCCGCCACCATGTCGATGTCGGTCTTGATTAGCGAGAAGAAACTAAAGTCGGAAGAAAGACTGCTGCCGTCTTGTCTGCGCGCCGGTGTGCCGCAGCCAGCCAGTACGCAGGTAGATAACCCTGCTTGGAAAAGGCGCAACAGTAAAGTGCGGCGCGCCTTATTCGCACACACGGTTGCGCCCGCTTTGCTTGGCGCGATACATCGCCGCATCGGCTGCCGCGATGAGTTTTTCCGGCGTGTCGTCGGGGCGCATTTCGACCAGGCCGAGGGAGATGGTCAGCGCCGGCAGATTCGCGCAGTCGTCGGTCGTCACCGGGGTTGCGGCCACTGCCAGACGCACGCGGTCGGCCACTACCCAGGCGTCTGTCCGGGTGGTTTCCGGCATGATTAGCAGGAACTCTTCTCCGCCATAGCGCGCCACCTGGTCGGTGGGGCGCAGATGGGCGATCAGGGTGCGCGCCAAGGTGCATAGCGCTTGGTCGCCGGCGATATGACCGTAGTTGTCGTTGAATTTTTTGAAGTGATCGACATCCAGCATAATCAGGGTCAACGGTTTACCGTCGCACCGGCAACGCGCGATCTGGCGCACGAACACTTCGTCCAGCCAGCGTCGGTTGTGCAGGCCGGTGAGGGCGTCGACGCTGGCGTAATGCTCAAACTGGCGTTGCAGGCGCTCGCCGTCGAGTATCGCTTCGTTGCTATAGCGCATGCGCCCGGAAAGGATAAACAGCAGGTTGCGCGCTACGCCATGGGAGATGTTAATCAAGCGCCACAAGGTTTCCTCGGCGATGACCATGGCGCGGCACGGCTGCTGCACGCGCACGAAAGCGGATACGCAACGTCCGTCGATCAACGATAGCTCGCCGACGCATTCACCCGTGCCAAGCACGACATGCGGCGGATATTCGATGGAGCCGAGATGGACGTTCACCTGGCCGGACAGGAGCAGGTAAACCTTGGTGTTTTCCTCGCCGGGCGCCAGCATCACCGTATCTTTCCCGAATTCCGCCACGGTGCAGTCCGCCAGCAGCCCTTCCACGGACTCCAAACCGACGCCCCGGAACAGGGTCGAAGCGGCAATGGCGGCCAAATCGGTTGCGCTCAAATCGGCTATGTGCATGTCATAATTCCTTGTCAACCTAGAAACCTCAGTTGAACAGGCTGGAGTGTGCGGTTTTGCGGGTGCAGGGCAAGGCGTAACGACGCGGAATGGTCATTCCATTCCAAGGAGTTACAACGCAGCCATGCGCCCGCAAAACCGTGCAATCCAGCCTGTAGCGGACTCACCCAGCGGGTGAATGGTAATGTTGCGGAAAAGCTAATTAGAAACATGCTATTAAATATCCCAAATAAGCGGTCAACTGAGGTTTCTAGGTTCAATGCCGTGTTTGTCTTGCGGGGGCGATGATTTCCGCAGCAAATAACTGTTCGGCGTCCACCGCGTCGAACGCGTAAAGCTGGTTGCAAAATTCGCAATGCACCTCAATAGCGTTCTGCTCCTTCAGAATAGCAAGCACTTCGTCGCGCCCCATCATGTGCAGCATGGCGGCTACCCGCCAGCGTGAGCAGGAACAACGAAAGCATAACGGAACCGGGTCGAACAGGCGAATATCTTCGGCGTGGTAAAGACGCCGGACGATGGCTTGCGCCGACAGCACCAGCAATTCCTCGGTCGTCAGGGTGTCGCCCAGCCGCACCGCGCGATTCCACGCATCCAGGTCGTCGTCATGCACGCCCGGCATTTTTTGCAGCAACATGCCCGCCGCGCCGCGCTCATCAGCCGCCAGGAACAGGCGGGTTTCCAATTGTTCGGAATGCGCCATGTAATGTTCGAGCACTGCGGCCACCGTTTCGCCTTCCAGCGCGACGACGCCCTGGTAGGCTTGTTTTCCCGCTCCCGGATCGAGAGTGATGACGAAACGCCCCGTGCCGGCCAATTCCGCCAGCGTCGCGTTTTCGGCGGTTTCGCCCTGCCATTTCGCCGTCGCACGTAGCGTCAGGTCGGATGTGCATTCCACCACCAACAGGCTGACCGGACCGCTACCCTGTATCTGCATGATGAGCGCCCCGGAAAATTTCAGCGTAGCCGACAGCAACGCCGCAGCCGCCATCATCTCGCCCAGCAAACGGCGCACCGCCGGGGGGTAATTGTAGCGTTCCAGCACGGCTTGCCAAGTGGCGTCGAGCTGCGCGATTTCGCCGCGCACCGCGCTGTGCTCGAACAGGAAGCGTTGCAATAAATCACGCGACATGTTTTTTCCTCAGCTTGACGCTGTACAGACTGATCGGCAACGCGCTGTTGATGTCGAATTCCGCACCCGTGGCGACGCCGATGCGGGCGATTTCCTCGGCGTTCAAGTCCTGGTCGTAGACGGCATGCATCGCCCCCAGCGCGAATTCGCGACCGGAGCCGATGGCCCAGAATTTTTTGTACTCGAACACCTCGCGCATCGAGTAAACGCCGAAAATACCGCTGGTGTTGGCAATCAGCGCGGTGATCTGGCTCGATTCGTAGGGGTCGTCCTCTTCCTCCTTGGGGTTGAGGAAGCACTCTTCCTTGAGGATGGGGTGCATACGGCGGAAACTTTCGAAAATGTCACTGCGGTTGTGCAGCTTCATCTTGTTGTTGCGCGCGATCAGGTTTTCCAGCACCAGATGATGGGCGGCGCTGCCCGCCAGGCCGACATGGGAATCGCCGCAGTGCATGATCTTGTCGTGCGCCATGTCGAAATCCGAAGACAGGCGCATATCGCCGAAGGTGGTCAGGCTGTCGGCGGCGATAGCCGCCAAGCCGTTTTTTTTCACGACGACAATGGTCGTCATAATGTGCTCCTGAGAGTAAAATGAAATTTTACCATCCTCTACGGCGTCACCCGCATGGATCAAGCGAAAATCGACCTCAGCATCGAAGCGTTATGCCACAGGGGTTGCAGCGAAGTAACGCGCATCATCGGCATATTGGAGCGCAACGAGCCGTTGCCGGAAACCGATGCATTGGATGCATCCGAGCGTAGCGCAGTGCTGCATGAATTGAAGGCGATCATGGCCGTATATGATCGTCCGTGCGGTGCTTGAGCCTATAAACCTAAGCCGGACTATTGCCGGAACCAAAAATATTTACCGCAGAGACGCTTCAGAGGCAGAGATTTTGTAGAGTAATGGTATGGTTTCATCCTCCGTTGTATTTCTCCGCGCCTGAAGCGTCTCTGCGGTGAAAAAGAATCACCCGTAGAATCGCTCCAGTGCTTGATCTACGACACATTCTTCGCAAAACATGCAACGACTTGACTGGTAAGTTACTCACTTAATGGCAGTGACGCAGCGCGTGGGAACGATCAAAAAATCTACCCTGAGTTGTGCGTATGGATTAGCCTGTAGCACTCAAAAATGACAATAAAAACGCTTACCGCAGTCATTGCCGTTTCGCTGGCGCTGGTTTTCCTGCTGCTGGTGTATATCCTGTTGCAAATCCAGATGGACGGAAACATCAGCCAACGCCAGTCCTTCTTTCTGCAATTGGCGATCAATATTGTCGGCGCCACTTTTTTCGTCATCCTGCTGGTCGGTAGTTACATCCGGCGCACTATCGTCACGCCGGTGGCGCAATTGGTCAAACATGCCGAGCAAGTCGCCGCCGGCAACTATGCGGCGCGCTCCGATATTCAGGCGCGCAATGAATTGGCCGCGCTCGCCGCCGGTTTCAACGAAATGTCCAGCGCGATAGAGCGCGACATCGCCATGCGCAAGCGCACCGAGGCAAGCCTGCTGCAAGCCACGCACGAATTGGAGGCGCTGGCACATATCGATGGCCTCACCAACATTCCCAACCGGCGCTATTTCGACGAAAAACTGGAAAACGAGTGGCGACGCGCGCAACGCGCCCGGCAACCGCTGGCGGTGCTGATGGTGGACATCGATTTCTTCAAGGGATACAACGACCATTATGGTCATGGCGCCGGCGACGAATGCCTGAAAAAAGTTGCCGCGACGCTGGCGCAAGCGTTGGTGCGCCCGGCGGACCTGATCGCCCGCTACGGCGGCGAGGAATTCATCGCGCTGCTGCCCGACACCGATGCAGAAGGCGCGTACTTGGCCGCCGAACGCCTGCGCAGCCAGGTGGAAGCGCTGGCATTGCCCCATGCGCACTCCCAAGCCAACCCGCACGTCACCGTCAGCATCGGTTGCGCCTGCACCCTGCCGTCGCCGCACGGCTTGCCGCTGGCACTGCTTGAAGCCGCCGACAGGATGCTCTACCAAGCCAAGACGCAAGGACGCAATCGCGTTTGCCCGATGCCGTCGGCAAGTTGATTTGCCTAAGCCGGACTATTGCCGGAACCAAAAATATTTACCGCAGAGACGCCGAGACGCCGAGGCGCAGAGATTTTGTAGGGTAATTGGTATGGCTTCACCCTTTGTTGTATTTCTCCGCGCCTGAAGCGCCTCTGCGGTTAAGCAAATGCGGTTTTTTAGGTTGATCAATCAACATCCTGCACTTTTCATCACGCGAATTGACTTGTGCCCTTTGGGTATGCCATATCCGGGCTAAGCGCCCGGAGCGGGGCGCGCCAATAGTTCGATTTCTTCGGGCGGCAGCGGTTTGCTGAAATAATAGCCCTGGTATTCGTCGCACCCGCGCTCGCGCAGAAAGGCCAGTTGTTCCGCCGTTTCCACGCCTTCCGCGATCACCGACAGGTTGAGGCTGTGGGACATCGCGATGATCGCGCTGGTGATGGCGGCGTCGTTGGGGTCGGTGAGTATGTCGTTCACGAAGGAGCGGTCGATTTTCACCGTGTTGATCGGGAAACGTTTGAGGTAGCTCAAGGAAGAATAGCCGGTGCCGAAATCGTCGAGCGACAGGCGCACGCCCATGGCGCGGAGTTCTTCGAGGATGGCGATGGTGTTGCCGCCGCTTTGCATGATGAGGCTTTCGGTGATCTCCAGTTCCAGTTGGCAGGGATCGAAACCGGTCGCATTCAGGGTGGCGAGGATGGGCGCCAGCAGATTTTTGTGGCGGAATTGGCGCGCCGACAGGTTGACTGCCATGCGCCACAGGGGAAAACCCCGGTCGCGCCAGCGCATGCCTTGTTCGCACGCGGTATGCAGCACCCATTCGCCGATGGGCATGATTAGGTTGCTTTCCTCGGCAATCGGGATGAAGCGCGCCGGCGGGATCAGCCCCAGTTCCGGGTGTCTCCAGCGCACCAACGCTTCCATGCCGACGATCAGGCCGGTGCGCAAATCCACTTGCGGCTGGTAATGGAGCAGCAATTCGTTGCGCGCCAGGGCGTGGCGTAGCGCATTTTCCAGGTTGGCGGTTTCGAGCGCCTTGGCATTCAGGTCGGCGGTGTAGAACTGGTAGGTGTTCTTGCCGAGTTCCTTGGCGCGGTACATTGCGACATCCGCGTTCTTGATTAGCGTCTGGGCGTCCTCGCCGTCGTTGGGATACAGGCTGATGCCGATGCTGCTGGTGATGTGCAGCTCGTGGTTACCCAGCAGGAAGGGTTCGGCCACGGTGACGAGGATTTTTTGCGCCACGACCGCAGCACTTTCGGCCTTGCCGATAGACGGCAGGAGAATGGTAAATTCGTCGCCGCCCAGCCGCACGACCGTATCGCCCTGGCGCACGCAGGTCACCAGGCGTTCGGCGACAGCCTTCAGCAATTCGTCGCCAATATCGTGTCCCAGGGTGTCGTTAATGATTTTGAAACGATCCAGGTCGAGGAACATCACGCCGAGAACGAGCTTGTCACGTAGCGCCTGGGCCAGCGCCAGATGCAGGCGGTCATGGAACAGGACGCGGTTGGGCAGGCCGGTCAGGGTGTCGTGGTAGGCCAGTTGCTTGATCTGCCTTTCGGCCATCTGGTTCGCCAGGATGTGGTGCAGGCGCTGTAGCAGCAGCGGCCAATAGATCGGTTTGGTGATGAAATCGCTGGCGCCGGATTTCATCGCCCGGTCTACCGATTGTTCGTCGTTAAGGCCGGTCACCATCAGCACCGGAATGTGCTCGGCGCCCGTCTGCTGATGCAGGCGCTGGCAGGCTTCGAATCCGTCCATCACCGGCATCAGCGCATCCATCAACACGACATCCGGTTTGCAGCGGATGCACAGGTCCAGGGCTTGCATGCCGTTTTCCGCCTGTTCCACGCGAAAGCCGTTGCTCGCCAGCACCTTGTTGAGCATCTGGCGCATCGAGCGGTCGTCGTCGACCACTATCACCAACGCGTTGTCGGTCATCTTGTGGACGGTCGGGTGCAACGCGTCGAACGCGGCTACTGCGTCTTCCAGCGCGAACTGGAGGCGCCGGAATTCGTCGGCGATTTGTTCGACAATGCCCTGCGTGGCGGCATCGACCACGCCGGCGCGCGCCGAGTTCTCAATGTACGCGCATAGCTCGGGTAAGCGTCGCGCGCCCAGGCCGGCGCTGCTCGATTTCATCCGGTGCGCGGCATGTATGACGCCCTGGATGTCGCCGGCGGCGACAGCCGCGCGCAGGTGTTCGATAAAGCCGGGCGTCTCGTCGGCGAAGATTTGCAAAAGCTCGGCAAATTCGCTGCCGACCAGTTGATACAGTTCTTCTGCGGCTTGCTTGTCCAGCGTGGGCTGTTGGGTGGGAAGCTGCGCCGGATGCGCGGGGGCGCTCCCGGTCGCACCGGCGCCCGTCAGCCAGCGCGCCAGTTGCGCTTTGAGTTCATCTATGATGACCGGCTTGGGTAGATAGTCGTCCATTCCCGCCAGTATGCAATTTTCGCGGTCGCCCTGCATCGCGTTGGCGGTCATCGCGATGATGGGGATATGCCGCCCGCTGGATTTTTCCTGCTCGCGTATCGCGTGGGTGGTTTCGAAGCCGTCCATTTCCGGCATTTGGCAATCCATTAGCACCAGATCGTAGCGCTTTTGTTTCAGCGCTTGCAGCGCGATATTGCCGTTATCCGCGATGTCGGCGAAGTACCCCAGCTTGGCGAGTTGTGCAAGCGTCAGTTTCTGGTTGACCGGGCTGTCTTCGACAACCAGAATATTCGCCGCCGCCGGCGCAATGGCGCCATTCGCCGCAGGCTGCCGGGCAGCGGAATCCTCCCCTTCAGCCGACGGGGAACTGACCAGCACTTTCTCCACGGTGTCGAACAGCAGCGCTTTTTTGACCGGCTTGACGAGGTAGGCGGAAAATCCCTCGGCTATCGCGTGGTTGCGCATACCGGGCTGGTCGTAGGCGGTCAACATGACCAGCTTGGGCGGCGTGACGCCGGTAATGCCCGCGATGGCCTTGGCGAGCGCGAAACCGTCCGCGCCCGGCATCATCAGATCGACGAGCACCAGATCAAAAGGTTGAGCGTCGTGCGCGCCGCTACGCAGCAATTCGAGCGCTTCGACGGCGTCAACGGCAACGCCGCAGGGCAGGTTGAGCGAGGAGAGATAGCGCGCCAGAATGTCGCGGCTGACTGCGTCGTTGTCCACCACCAGCACGCGGGCGTGCTGGACGGCGCCGACGAAATGAAGCGGATTGGCCAGGTCCGGCAGGGTGTTCCCGGTGCGCTTGAGCGGCAGCTTGAACCAGAAGGTCGAGCCTTTGCCTTCTTCGCTGTCCATGCCGATTTCACCGCCCATCAACTCGACCAGACGCTTGCAGATAGCCAGCCCCAGCCCCGTGCCGCCGTATTTGCGCGTGGTCGAGCCGTCCACCTGGAGGAACGGCTGGAACAGCCTGGGCGCCGATTCCTTCGGGATGCCGATGCCGGTGTCGGTCACTTCGAAATGCAACATGCAGTAATCGGCGCTGAACGACGCAACCGTCGCCCTGGCGACCACCCGGTCATGCTGTTCGCTGAACTTGATGGCGTTGCCGAGCAGGTTGAGCAATATCTGGCGCAGGCGACCGGGGTCGCCCATCAACACCCGCGGGATTTCCGGGGCGACGAAGGACATCAACTGGATTTTCTTTTCATGGGCGCGCGGCGACATCAGTTCGACGGCATTTTCAACTACGTCCAACAGGGAGAATTCGAGCACCTCCGCCACCATTTTGCCGGCATCCATCTTGGAGAAGTCGAGTATGTCGTTAATGATGCCCATCAGGGCGGCTGCGGAAGTGTTGACGATGCGGGCATAGTCCTGCTGCTCCGCGGTGAGGTCGGTGTAGGACAGCAATTCGCTCATGCCGATGATGGCGTTCATCGGTGTGCGGATTTCATGGCTCATCGTGGCGATGAATTCGGATTTCAGGCGCGAGGCTTCCTGGGTTTCGTTGTAGGCATTCTGCAATTCCTCCAGCATTTGCTTGCGTAGGGTAATGTCCTGTATTTGCGAGACGAAATACAGCGGCTCATTGTCGGCGTCGTGCAACAGCGAGGAATTCAATAGCGCCCAGACCTGGAAACCCTCCTTGTGGCGGTAGCGGATTTCCTGGGAGAAAGTGTCGGTTTCCCCTTCCAGAGCTTGCACCACCTGGTCTATCCAGGGTTTCAGGTCGTCTTCGTGGAGCAGTTCCTGCATGCTCATGCCGGTCAGCTCGATGGATGGATAACCGAGAATGTTCACCAGCGCGCCGTTAACTTGCAGCAGCTCCCCATCCAAGCCCACCAGCGCCATCCCGATCGGCGCCAGGTCGAAAGTGCTGCGGAAGCGCTCGTTGCTGGCTTGCAGCGATTCCTCGGTGAGCTTGCGCTGGGTGATGTCGGTGCGCACCGAGATATATTGCTCGATGTTGCCATTGCCGTCGTGCAACGGCACGATGGTCGATGCGACCCAGTAGGTCGAGCCGTCCTTGCAGCGGTTCTTGGTTTCCCCATGCCACACCCGACCGGAAGATACGGTCGCCCACAGGTTGTGAAAAAATTCCTTGGAGTGATAGCCCGAATTGATGACGCTGTGGTTTTGCCCGAGCAGTTCCTCGCGGGTGTATTTCGAAATCTCGCAAAACTTATCGTTGACGAAGGTGATATTGCCCTGCTTATCGGCGATGCTGACGATTGCATGTTCGTCCAGCGCGAATTTGAGGTCTTCGAGCGAGCCTATGGTCGCCGCCATTTTGGCGTAAGCCTTGACCAGTTCGATATTGAGCGATTCCAGTTCCTGGGTGCGTTCCTGCACGCGCATTTCCAGCTCGTCGCGCGCGCAGCGCAAGGATTGTTCGGACTCCGTAAGCTGCTTGAACAAGCGCTCCAGCTTGTCCACCATATGGTTGAAGCAGCCCGCGACTTCCGCCATTTCATCGCTGGCGTCCACCGCGATGCGTTGCCCCAAGTCGCCGCCGGCCAAGTGCTCGGCGGATTGGCGAATCTGGCGCACCGAACGGATCATCGCAAGATAGCCGCCCATGAAGAAATACGCCACCATCAGCAATGTGACGACGGCAAAACCGAGTGTTGCAAATTTGCGCACCGTCAGCCGCGCGATGCGCGCTTCCAGCAATTGGCCGAAGGCGGAAACGACGGCGTCGTGGAGCCTAGCGCTTTGCTCAATGGCATGGGTGGCATCGGCGAAGAACACGGCGGAGCGCAGGTCGATCGCGCGCGTCTCGATAAACCCCAGTTGCACCGAATGCATCACGGAAATCACGGAAGCAAGGCTTGCACCGGCGTTTTTTTGCACCGCCTGGCGCAATGCCGGGTTGGCCTCCAGCGCACGTTGGATATTATTGTTGAGCGCGTCGGAGGAAGAGCCGATCAGCCCGATGAGCACGATCAGCCGGGTTTTTTCATCGGGTTCGATCACGCCGCGCGCCGCAATATTGTTGCCCAGCGCGCGTATCTGCTCCATGTTTTCGATCAGTTGGGGTATCTCCACCGTCACGGCTTGCGCCAGATGGTGGCTGTCGATGTCGCTATCCAGCGACAGGCCGGTTTTATCGGCAATCTGGCCGGTCAGCGCGAGCAGTTGCGCGATTAATTTGGTATGGCCGGCAAAGCTCTGCTGCGGCGTGATGCCGTTCATCGCACCGCCGATCAGTTGTTGCTGGGCTTTCCACGCCGCCCATTTGGCCGTGCTCTGGAGCGATCCACCCAGCCGCCGGTCCAGCTCGTCCACCGCCTTGATGCCGCTTTCGACCTCCCGCCGCTTGGCGGCCAGAGCGGTTGTGGAAGTGCGGTCGCCGCTCAAATGGGCGCTGGCTATGCCGCGCTGCTGCTGCATATTGGACAGCAGATGGTGCAAGGCCTGGACGTATTCGACGCCGAGTTGCTCCTTGCGCGCCGCATCAATGCCGCTGTTGAGGCCGGGCAGAATCAACGCCAGCGTAATCGCCAGAGTGACGGCGATCAGCAGCGCCGCGACAATGAACTTGTGCGGATACTTCAGGCGGTTGGCCAAGGCTATCGCCGGGCCGAAAAATTTAGTCATCGAATGGATATTTCAACATACGAAGACATGGGACAGAAAAACCTCCTCAAAATCTGTCTTCTGTCCTCTGTCCTCTGTCTTCTGTCACCCTGCCTTAATCAAAGTGCCGACCCCTGCGTCCGTGAGGATTTCCAGGAGCAACGCGTGTTCCACCCGCCCGTCGATGATATGCACGCTTTTCACCCCGCTACGCGCCGCATCCAGCGCCGAGCTGATTTTCGGCAACATGCCGCCGGACAACGTGCCGTCGGCGACCAGGTTGTCGATGTCGCGCGGCGTCATGCCGGTGAGCAGCTTGCCGTCCTTGTCCAGCACGCCGGGCGTGTTGGTGAGCAGCACGAGCTTTTCAGCCTTAAGAATTTCGGCGATCTTGCCGGCGACCACGTCCGCGTTGATATTGTACGTCTCGCCATCCTTGCCGACGCCTATCGGCGCGATGACCGGGATAAAAGCGCCGGAATCGAGCAACGCGATCAATGAAGGATCGATAGAGACGATTTCGCCGACCTGGCCGATGTCCAGCAAATCCTCGGGGTTATCCTTGTGCGGCATCAGCAGTTTTTTGGCGCGTATGAAAGCGCCGTCCTTGCCGGTCAGTCCGACCGCCTTGCCGCCGTGCTGGTTAATTAGGTTGACGATATCCTTGTTGACCGAACCGCCGAGCACCATTTCGACGATCTCCATGGTCTCGCGGTCGGTGACGCGCATGCCCTGGATGAATTCGCCCACCTTGCCGACGCGTTTCAGCAAGTCGTTGATCTGCGGCCCGCCGCCATGGACAACCACCGGATTCAATCCCACCAGCTTGAGCAGCACCACATCGCGGGCGAAGCCCTGCTTGAGCACTTCCTCGGTCATCGCATTGCCGCCGTACTTGATGACGATGGTTTTACCGTGAAAACGTTGGATATAGGGTAGCGCCTCGGCAAGAACGCTGGCTTTGCGAAGTGCATCTGAGTGAGTTATAGGCATGATTTAAGCGGCGCTGTAAACGCAAAAAGTTGACCGTCGATAATTTTACACGCAAACCCCCAGGACGGTCTGGCAAATCCATGACATGGCGCAATTTTAAGTTAGATTTTTTACCGGGATGCTATAATGTGATTAAGGACGATGCAAAGATTTGGAAAGGAGGGAACCAAAATGTTAGGCAACCTTTCAAGCCTTTATGGCAATAGCTACAACCAGTTCAAGGCATTGGGTGCATCCGCCCAGTACGGTGCATTGGGTGCGTTGCCGGGCGTATCCCAGGTTTTCCAATCAGGGAGCAGCAGTAGTTCGGTTTCCACACTGAATCAGCAGGAGTCCAGCTTCCAGGTGAAACTGTCCGCATATGGCAAGCTCCAATCGGCTCTGGATACTTACAAATCCGCGTTGAACGGCTTCAAGAGCGTGCAGGACGCAGCCCCCTACAAAGCCACTTCCAGCACCGACACGACACTCACCGCGAAAGCCTCCAAGGACACCGCAGCAGCCGGCTCGTACAGCGTGAACGTGAACCAGTTGGCAAAAGCGCAAACCCTGACCAGCAAGGTATACGCCGACAAGGATTCCACCATCGTCGGCACCGGCAGCATCACCCTCCAGACCGGCAGCTTTGACGCAGGCGCCAATACCTTCACAGCCGCCGGCAGCGGCAAAACCCTCTCCATCAGCGCGTCCAACGGCACCCTGAGCGGCGTCGCGAATGCGATCAACGCCGCCAACGCCGGCGTCAAGGCGAGCGTGGTGCAGAGCGGTGGCGGCTATCAACTGTCGCTGACCAGCGCCAAAACCGGCACGGACAACAGCATCAAGCTTACCGTTTCCGACAGCGACAACACCAACGGCGACTTGGCCGGCCTGTCGGCTTTCGCCTTCAACCCGAGCGCCGGGCCGAGCGGCTACAGCAAAAACCTCACCGAAACCGTCGCCGCGCAGAACGCCCAATTGACCGTCAACGGCGCTTCCGTAACCAGCCAATCGAATGCGGTCACATCGGCGGTGAGCGGCGTCACCTTGAACCTGGCGGCGACCGGAACGGCCACGGTGAACGTCGCGCGGGATTCCGCAACATTTGCCACAACGGCGCAGAAATTCGTCGATGCCTACAATGCGCTGCAAAAAAGCGTGGGCGAACTGTCCAATACCTCAGCGCTAAGTTCCTCCTCCCCGCTGGCAAACGACGGATTAACGGCGAAAATCGGCAACGATCTGCGCAATACCGTGGCGCAAGCGTCTTACGGTTACGGCAACGACAAAACGACCCTGGCCGACATCGGCATCACCAAACTGTCGAACGGTACGCTGGCTCTGGACAAAACCAAACTGCAAAGCGCGTTTGCCGCCAACCCCGACAACGCCGCCAAACTGCTCGCCACCACCGCGGATAAACTGTCAAGCACGGCGACCCGTGCGACCGACAGCAACAGCGAATTGCAATACACCACGCGCGGACTGAATCGCGCGCTGCAAAGTACGCAAAACAACAAAGCGCTGCTGCAAGACTACACCGCGCAAACCTACTACGGCCTGCCGGCGCAACCCGCGCTGTCCAGTTACATCTCGAAATTCAATACGAATGCACTGGCCGGACGGTACTCGCAGGTTTCCAGCCTGTATTGAAGCGGTTGACCGGTTGGGTTAACGGGTTTATCGTCAACCCAACGTTTTCGCAGGGTGTTGGGTTGCGAAAAACCTGCAACCCAACCTAACCATGCGCTTTGGTAGGGTGGATAAGCGAAGCCGGGTAGGGTGGGCACGTTTTTTGTGCCCACGCAGTCAGTAGCGGAGGTGTCCCACCAAGTTGGAGTTTCAATGACCGCCGCGTGGGCACAAAAGCGTACCCACCCTACCCGGCTGCCTAAGCATGGTATAGAGGCCGAAGCTGGTAAAGCGACAGGGTTCTACGCGGAAACGCAGAGGGTGCGGGGTAGCGATAGCAGGGCATGTCGCTTTATTTGCTTCGGCCTCTATTATGTTAGCCAAACATTTCGTCCAAAGCGCTTGCTGTAATGCCTCATATCGCATGCGTATCAGACTCGATCCGGTACACCGCGAGGCTGCCGAACAGCCGGGTAGGGTGGGCACGTTTTTTGTGCCCACGCGGTCAGTAGCGGAGGTGTTGTGAAATGGGCGCTGGTTATGCTGCCTGTCGTTCCAACATCTTATTGGTGTCGCCATCCAACGCCAACGGGAAATACCCGGCTTCCTTGGCATCCAGAATAGTAATTTCTCCAATACCACCTTCTGTGTATCCAATATTGACATTCCAGTTGAGCGAAACGTCTTTGACGATAGTGCCGGCCAGTAGCTCAATGTGCAGGATGTCATCCGATTCGTGATAGGTGATTTTCATTATACGTCTTCCTGAATTTGCCAATTCACCATAACGGTTTTTACTATGACCGCCTGATCTACAAGCACGGCTGCACAGACCCTATTATCTTGTCTGCTCTCAACGTTTTTGTGTATCCACCAGTGTCCGCTGACTTTTTCCATCATGGCGCCAGTTTCAATCACGTCAAGCACAGTTTCTTCATTCAGGCCACGTTTTCTCATCGCTTCCTGAGCATGGTGTGTTAGCCAAACATTTCGTCCAAACCGCTTGCTGTAATACCTCATGTCGCATGCGTATCAGACTCGATCCGGTACACCGCAAGGCTGCCGAACAGGTTGGGTAGGAACGATACCACTACATGGTCGTGGATTGCGCTGCGTTCGAGTATGCGCACATTGCGCTCGCGGCAGAATGCCTCGAAATCGTTGAACGTGCATAAGTGGATGTTGGGCGTGTCGAACCACTGGTAGGGCAGGTCTTCCGAAACCGGCATGTGACCCGCCATGATTTGCAGGCGATGGCGCCAGTAGCCGAAATTGGGCAGGGTGACGATGCCTTGTTTGCCGACGCGCAGCATCTCGTTCACCAGTTGTTCGATGTTTTTCATCGCTTGCAGGGTGCGCGACAGAATCACGAAATCGAAGGACTGCGCCTCGAAGCCCGACAGGCCGGTTTCCAAGTCGATCTGGATCACGTTTACGCCGTTTCTGATGCAGGCGATGATGTTCTCGTCGGCAATTTCAACGCCGTAACCGCGCGCGCCGCGCGCGTTTTTGAGATGACGCAACAGGCTGCCGTCGCCGCAGCCCAAGTCCAGCACTTTTGCGCCGGGAGTCACCCACTCGGCGATGGCGGAAAATTCCGGGCGCGAGGTCATGCCGCCACCTCATTAAAAATCAGTGGGTTGGAAAATGTATGCATACGGTGGACATGCTCCTTGCTCATATTTCCACGCCTCCCATATAAGTACGCACAATGTCGTGATAGTGCCGGTCCGGCATCAGGAATGCGTCGTGGCCGTAAGCTGCGGTGATTTCGGCGTAGCTGACGTTGCGCTCGTTATCCAGCAAGGCTTTGACGATTTCCCTGGAACGGTCGGGTGCGAAACGCCAGTCGCTGGTGAAGGAGGCCACCAGGAAGTCCGCCGTGACGGGCTTCAGCGCCTGGCTCAAGGTGCAGCGGTGGTGGTGGGTGGGGTCGAAATAATCCAGCGCCTTGGTCATCAGCAGATAGGTGTTGGCGTCGAAGCTGTCGGCGAATTTGTCGCCCTGATAGCGCAAATAGGCTTCGACCTCGAATTCGACATCGTAGCCGAACTGGAACGCGCCGTTGGTGAGGATGCGCCCGAATTTTTCCCCCATCACATCGTCCGACAGATAAGTGATGTGCCCCAACATGCGCGCGATGCGCAGGCCGCGCCGGGGTATCGCATTGTGCCCGTAAAAGTCGCCGCCGTGGAAATCCGGGTCGGTGATGATGGCCTGGCGCGCCACGTCGTTGAAGGCGATGTTCTGCGCCGATAGCTTGGGCGCGGAAGCGATCACCAGCGCGTGGCGCAGGCGCGCCGGATGGGAGATGCTCCACTGCAACGCCTGCATCCCGCCCACGCTGCCGCCGACAACTGCGGCGAACTGTTCGATGCCGAGAAAATCCGCCAAACATGCTTGAGTCTCCACCCAGTCTTCCACCGTCACCATCGGGAAGGATTTGCCGAACGGCTTGCCGCTCCTGGGGTTGATGCTGGAGGGGCCGGTCGAGCCGTGGCAGCCTCCCAGGTTGTTCATCCCGATGACGAAAAAGCGCTCGGTGTCGATGGGTTTGCCCGGACCGATGATGTTGTCCCACCAGCCCGGTTTCTTGTCCTTGTCCGTATGGTAGCCGGCGACATGGTGGTGGCCGGATAGCGCATGACAAATCAGGATCGCGTTGGATTTGGCCGCATTGAGCGTGCCGTAGGTTTCGTATACCAGATCGTAGCTGTCCAGCGTCGCGCCGCTTTTCAGCGTGATGGGCGTGGCGAAATGCGCGATGCGCGATGCGACGATACCGACGGAATTGGGTTGACGGTGCATGGGGCAGGATTATACCGTTTAGTTTTTTACTAAGGGATGCTTGTTGTCGAATGGATTCAGTAGTCTTGCACCCGTGCCGTTGAAATCCTTGATATTTCGCGTAACCAGGGTGAGATCATAAATCAGAGCTGTCGCCGCGATTTGCTTGTCCAGAGCGTTTTCCGGATGCGGTGCGCGCAGCCGCCCCCATAACTGCGCCACATCGCCATCGACCGGAAGAATGTTGTCGCTGAACTCACTTAACATGCCGTGCAGCCACGATTCCAGGCGATTTGCCTGGTCAACGTCGCCCCTATGCCGGATCAATTCCACGCCGCGCCACAGTTCTCCGACCGTAATCGCAGATAAGTACAAGGCGTCACCCTCTGCGCCGGCGCGGCTAAAAAACGCCATCACGCCGCTATCGGCGCGTTGTTTCCGGCGCAACTCACTGATAACGTTGGTGTCAATCAAATACACGCGGCGCCTTATCGGCATCATTCGCCCGGATAAAATCCCAGTCGTCCCCAACATCGGGAATCGACATGAGCGCTTCCGCGAAACTGCGTTTTTTAGGCCTGCGCAGCACTGTTGCGATGATCTCCCGGTGCTCCGCCTCCGAACTGCGCCCATGCAGGGCGGCCCGTTCCCGCAAGGCTTGCACTAATGACTGGTCAACACCTCGCACCAACAAATTTGCCATGATTGCCCTCCTGTAATTTGCCATGATTGCCCTCCTGTCTTGCGCTATTGATAGCAATGATAGCAGGCGGTAAGCCACGGTACAACAGCCCTTACTGATTCAACCGCGCCAGCAATTGATGCATTTTCTCCGGGTCGTAGGTTTTCAGCATTTTTTGCGCGATGGGGGTGATTTTCCCCAGGTCGGCTTGCAGCACCCGCTGCTTGACGGTCAGGATGTGCGCCGGATGCATCGAGAACTGGCGCAGGCCGAAACCCAGCAACATGCGGGTCAGCATCGGGTCGCCGGCCATTTCGCCGCACACCGAAACGGAAATGCCGGCGCGGTCGGCGGCGGTGATGACGCCGGCGATTAATTGCAACACCGCCGGGTGCAGAGGATCGTACAAATGCGCCACGGCGTCGTCGGCGCGGTCTATGGCCAGCGTGTACTGGATCAGGTCGTTGGTGCCGATGGACAGGAAATCAAGCTCCTTGGCGAACGCCTGCACCGCCAGCGCCGCCGCCGGTATTTCTATCATGCCGCCAACCGGGATGTGCGCGTCGAACGGAATGTCCTCTTCCGCCAGGCTTTGTTTGGCATGGTCTATCATATGTCGCGCCTGGCGCAACTCCCCCAGCGACGAGAGCATCGGTATCAGGATGCGCACCTTGCCGTAGGCCGAGGCGCGCAGAATCGCGCGCAACTGGGTGTGGAACAATTGCGGTTCGGCCAGGCACAGGCGGATTGCACGCAGCCCCAGCGCCGGATTGGCGCTGACGCGGGTGGCGCCGGTGAGCTGCTTATCGGCGCCGATATCGAGCGTGCGCAAGGTGACCGGCAAGCCTCTCATTTCCTCCGCCACCTGCCGGTAGGCGAGAAATTGCTCTTCTTCGCTGGGCAGGCCGTCGCGGTTGAGGAACAGGAACTCGCTGCGGAACAGCCCTACGCCGGTCGCTCCAGCCTCCCTCACGCGCGGCATGTCCTGCGGCAACTCGATGTTGGCGTGCAATTCGACCGGCGCGCCGTCAAGCGTGGTGGCGACCGTGGTCTTGAGACGCTTGAGCTTCTGCTTTTCCAGCTCCCACTGGCTTTGGCGCAGCCGGTATTCGGCGAGTATCTGCCGGTTGGGATTGACAATCACCACGCCCTGCTGACCATCGACGATCAGCAGCTCGTTTTCGTGGATCATCTCGCGCGCGTGGTGCAGCGCGACGATGGACGGAATATCCAGACTGCGCGCCATAATCGCAGTGTGCGAAGTGGCGCCGCCGACATCAGTGGTGAAGGCGGCGATGCGGTTCTGCTTGAACAGCATCATATCGGCGGGGGACAAATCGTGCGCCACCAGGATGCGGTTTTGCTCCAGGCTGCTTGGCAACGGCGTGCTGGGGTGGCCGAGCAACGCCTTGAGAATGCGCTCCACCACCTGCACCACATCGCGTTCGCGTTCGCGCAGGTAATCGTCCTCAATGCGCTGAAACTGTTCGAGCATCGCATCCATTTGCTGTTTCAGCGCCCATTCGGCGTTGATCTGCTGCGACTCAATCAGTTGCAGCGGCGCGCTGGAGAGCATCGAATCGTTCAGGATCAGCAAGTGCAGATCGAGAAAAGCGCCGTATTCCGCCGGAGCGCCCGGCGGGATGTGGGCGCGCAACGCCTCGCATTCCTGGCGCGCAGTGGCGACCGCCGCCTGGAAGCGCTCGATTTCCTGCGCCAGCATTTTGCGCGGAATCACATAATGCGGCACTTCGAGCACGGCATGAGAAACCAGGTGCGCATAGCCGATAGCGATGCCGCCGGAAATGCCGACGCCGTGCAGTGTGAAACTCACTCGCCTTCTCCGAATTTATCGTTAATCAACGCCTTGAGCGAACGTATCGCCTCCGCCTCGTCCTCGCCGTTGCTTTCCAGGCGGATCGTGCTGCCCTTGCTCGCCGCCAGCATCATCACGCCCATGATGCTCTTGGCATTGAAGCGGCGCTCGCCGCGCGCAATCCAGACATCGCTTTTGAACTGCCCCGCGAGTTGGGTCAGCTTCGCCGAGGCGCGCGCATGCAGGCCGAGTTTGTTAGAGATTACTATGTCTTCTTGTAGCATCGCAGGCTTCCGTGGTTATGTGGACAACCCCCTCGCAGCCGCCGGACAGGGCTTTTTCAACCACTGTGGCAAGGGGGCAATGGCAATAAGTCAGCGCGCGCACCAGCATCGGCATACTGACGCCGGACACGCCTTCCACCTTGCCCGGTTCGAAAAGATGGCAAGCGATGTTGGAGGGCGTGGCGCCGTACATATCGGTGAGCACCAGCACACCATCGCCGCGGTCCAATTGGCGCACCATCTCCTGCGCCTGCGGCAGCAGCGCCACCGGATCGTCATGCACCGTCACCCCCATCTGGTGGAGCGGCAACTGCTGGCCGGAAAAAACATGCTGGGCGCACTGGATCAGGCTGTTCCCGAGCGTGCCGTGCGCGATGATGAGTATGCCGACCATGGCTCAATGTACTGTCAATGAACGACCGAAACGTTCAGGCCGCAACTTCCGGCGCACCGCAGCCACGCCCGCTTGTCTGGCGTCGCACCCCAAACTCCCCCCTATATCCATTTGCCGCCCCTCTATGATCTTCCAGCGCAAAAGCGCAATTCTATTCTCTTCACGGCGTCTCGTGTACCACTTGGTCGTTTTCAATGAAATGCAGACGTTTTTTCAGCGCGGCAGTGATATGGATTTCACCCCGCGCGTCTATCAGCAAAGCCTGCGCCAGCCCCATCCTGCCGGCTGCCGCGCGCCAGCCGGCCACACCGGCGATAAACAGCGGCTTGGAGGCGACATCGGACAAAGTTCCGGCCATTTTGCCCGGCGCAATCACCACCGTCACCGCCTGCACGCCCTGCACCGGATAACCACTACGCGGATCAATGACATGGCAATAACGCTTGCCGTCCAACTCGAAAAAACGCTGATAGTCGCCGGACGTGCCCACCGCCTCGCCATCCTTCATCTCCAGCACGGCCATGGCGGAAGGCTTGCGCGGATGCTGTATGCCAACCCGCCACGGCTGGCCGCCACGCTTGCCTAGCGCCAGAATATTGCCGCCGATATTAATCAGCGCGCCCTTCACCCCCTGCGCACGCAGATAGGCCGCCGCCACATCAAGCGCATACCCCTTCGCATAGCCGCCCAGATCAAGCTGCACCGCCGGATTCTTGCTGTACGCATAACCGTCCGCAACCACAACATCCCCCATGCCCGGCGCAGCCCGCACCAGCGCCGCCAACTTCACGGGATCGGGGCGCACCGGCAAAAACGCATCGTTCTGAAACCCCCACAGCCCGATCAGTTGACCGATGGCCGGATTAAACGCACCGCCCGATTGCGCCGACAACGCGCCCGCATCGCGCAAAATACCGGCCAATTCCGGCGACACCGCGCCCTTCTCCCCGCGCGCAAACGCCGCATTCAGCCGCGACAAATCGCTCGGCTTCCAGGCATGCAAGGTGCGATGCATCCGGTCGAAATCGGCCAGCACCTGAGCAATCAACTGCTGGGCGCGCTTTTCCTCCTCGCCTGCGATAGTCACATCCACCAGCGTGCCGAAAACGTAGCTCTGCTGCTGGTAGACTGGGGATTCTTGGGCGCACCCGGCCAGAAACGCAACGAACAGCAAGGCGGTGGAGTGGGTGAGGGGTGAGGCGTGAGGCGTGAGGCGAACAAGGCGCGAAACCCATATTGAAAGCCGTCCCAGGCCGGCTATTGTGCCAAAAATCGCGCGTTTCATCCACGCCTCACCCCTCACGCCTCACCCCTCACGGTCTTTTCCAATGCAGCGATGAACATCCCCGCCACATCAAAGCCGCTCTGCGTGGCGATTTCCTGGCAGCCGGTGGGGCTGGTGACATTGATTTCAGTAAGCCAGTCGCCAATCACATCCAGGCCGACCAGAAACAGCCCGGCCTCGCGCAGCGAGGGCCCAAGCGCCGCCGCAATCTCGCGGTCGCGCGCGGACAAAGGCTGCGCCACCCCCGTGCCGCCGGCGGCCAAATTGCCGCGCGTTTCACCCGCCTTAGGGATACGCGCCAACGCAAAAGGCGCCGGCTCACCATCAATCAACAGAATGCGCTTATCGCCCAGCGCGATTTCCGGGATATAGCGTTGCGCCATAATAGTGCGGCAACCCAGTTGCGTCATCGTCTCGATAATCACACTAAGATTGGGGTCCCGCGCGCGCACCCGGAAAATCGAATTGCCGCCCATCGCATCCAGCGGCTTCAAAATAATTTCGCCGTGCTCCTCTAAAAAATCCCGTATCAAATCGCCGCGCCGCGTCACCAGCGTGGGCGGCGCAAATTGCGGGAATTTCGCCGTGGACAACTTCTCGTTAAAATTCCGCACCGCAGCAGGCCGGTTTAACACCCGCGCTCCCTGCGTCTCAGCCAACTCCAGCAAATAAGTGGCATACAAATATTCCATATCGAACGGCGGGTCTTGGCGCATCAACACCGCATCAAAACCCGCCAGAGGCCGAAATTGAGGCTCCCAAGCGCGATACCACTTATCCCCCCCCTCCACCAACTCAATCCGCCGAACCTGCCCCACCACCTCCCCACCCACCAACACCACATCCTCCCGCAACAACGCAAACACCGCATGACCACGCGCCTGCGCCGCGCGCATCAGCGCGAAGCTGGAATCCTTGTGGATTTTCAGGGAGGCTAACGGATCAAGGATGAAAGCGATATTCATGAGTGGGTTACATATCCGGCGGGCTGGTCGCGCCACGCTTAGCGCGACTCTTGGCAACAAGCAATATTAAATCAAAACCTTGTTCCGTGCTGAGAACAAATTTTCCCTGCTCATGGGGCGCAACCGGCGTGAGTATCCCTGCCGCCTTGGGTGCTTTAGCCACATGCGCCGCTGGATCATTTTCTCGGCTTTCGACTTCCGTTGGCCTAATTTCTCAGATGTTACTCGATTGTTACTCGATTGTTACTTGGTTGTTACTTGGTTGTTACTTGTCATGGAATAAAATAAATCGTTTAATCTAGCGCACGTATGCCTCTTCACATGCGAATGCTGTAATGTTGGACGCGGATACGCGCCGCAACTCATGCAAGCAATTTCGGAGTATACACAGTACACCGCATGGGGTCAGGCCTTACGTTTCGCATTTGAAATCTATTTCGATTACGCCCGTAAAAACGTAAGGCATGACTCCACGTTTGCGACATGTTGTTTTGGATTAGGGGATATTTTTTTGTCGCCTAGATAACGTTAGTGCCGCAAGGTAACCAGTTCTCGCCGCACCGATAAAAGGAGAAGACAATGGCAGAAGACATAATCCGTCAATCAGATACACCCGCTGATATGGTTTCCAAACCGGCCTCGAATTACTTTGAATTGGTCGAATTAGTTCTAAAGGATACCAAGCTTGAATGGGAACAGAAAAAGCTACTCATCGGTGAACTCAGAAAAGGGAATGTCACCGACAGATGGACATTTCGTTGGGCAATTTGGATTCTGGGGGCGTCCGTTCTCCTCACGATCGGTGCGCTTTGGGCGCTGAGCAACGGTAAGTACGACATACCTGACGGTTTAGTCGCAATTGGCTCTGCTGCTGCGGGTGGGCTAGCAGGACTTTTGACACCAGGGCGCAGTAGTGGACGCGACACACCACCCTGAACCCTGAGGAAAAGGGGACGCTACCCTTTATCCAATTTGTATCAGGCGTTATCGGGAAGGGTCAAAAAGGGTAGCGTCCCCTTTATTTGTATTCGTTCGGATGCCGCTTGCCATGAAACAAAATAAAGCGTTTAATCCAATCTAGATATGCTTGCTCAGTGCGGATACTATAATGCTTTAGACGAATTTTCCTGCGGACCTGATCTAACAAACGTGGCGAAGCGGATGAGACGGTGGCATCAGTCATTTTTCGGATGCCCTAAAAAGTGAGAATATCATGATTGTAAAGCATTTTACGAGTTACGTGCAGGCAATATCAACGGAAATGACGCTTTATAAAGCGTCATTTAGGATGGCTACTTTACGTTAGGCTCACTTTTTCCATCATCAACATCAACGCAAAATATATGAATTTAAGAACGAACGTAGAAATATTGGTTTCAGAGATTAAACCTTTACTGCTCGAAGCAATTGATCGTACCGCAAGAACTAAGCGACTCGGTTTCCTTTGGCGCAAAGGCGCACTAAAGACGCTCGATAGAATATTTGACCACTTCACTATAGACGTCGACTATTTGGTCAAGTACCTAACTGTCACGCAGAAGAAGAATATCCGACGAAATATCAATATCGCATCCATTGAACATCGAGCGCTGCTTATGACGGCGCTATATAGGACAATTTTTGCTAGGATTCAAGACGGCTCAATTTCAACAACCGTCGCTATGAAAATCATAAAGGATCGGTGCGATTCAGATTTCTTTGATCGAATAAACGACTCGAAACATACCTATCTCGAAAAATATGACAGGACCCCGCCGGCTTTTGTCTTGCTAAGCCCAACAAAATTTTGCAATTTGCATTGTGTTGGTTGTTATGCTTCGTCGTCCGTTGCCACGACCAATTCCATGCCGTATAGCATGGTTCGTCGAATTATCCTTGAATCTCACGAATTATGGGGAGCACGCTCAGTAGCCATTTCGGGAGGCGAACCACTGCTTTACGAATCGGAGGGCAAAACGCTATTTGATCTTGCCGAGGAATTTCCGTTTATGTATTTCAAGGTTTACACAAACGGTGTCCAAATCAACGATGAGACCGCCAAAAGAATGGCCGAACTGGCCAACATCTCCCCTGCTATATCTTTGGAAGGAAATGAAGAACAAACGGACGCCAGAAGGGGAAAGGGGGTATTCAAAAAAGTCATTAAAGCTATTGAGAGGCTACGTAAATTGGGAGTGCCGATAGGAGTGTCTATTACAGCCACCCGAGATAATTTAAACACGCTTCTCGATCCCTCCTTTTATGATTACCTGTTTGATGATTTGAAAATAATTTACGGTTGGATTTTTGAATATATGCCAATCGGTCGAGGTATCTCAACTGACCTCATGCCAACTCCCGAAGAGCGAAAGAAACTTTTTGAGGTGCTTGATGAGCAAAATAGAAAACATCGATTTATTTGTGATTTTTGGAGTACCAGTCCTTCCGCTGAAGGCTGTATTGCGGCAGGCCGGTCTTTTGGCTATGTATACATAAATTGGGACGGTGCAGTTGTTCCTTGCGTGTTTAACCCATATTCCGATACAAATATTCGAGAGATATATTCGAATGGGGGATCGCTGAATGATGCGATTAACCAAAGTCCACTGCTAAAGGAGATTAGGCATTGGCAAGACTCCTATGGATTTCAGAAAGGTAATAAAGCTGGTAACTATATGACGCCGTGCCCAATTAGGGATCATCACAAACAATATAGAGCCATATTGGACACAACCCAAGCAAGGCCAATTGACTCAGAGGCTGCTATAGCATTGGTAGACCCTGACTACTATGATCGCATGGTAAAGTATGGCGAGTTACTTAAGGACGAACTTGATCCCCTGTGGAAGAGGCGGTTTATTGGCAAGCATGAGTAGAGTCAAGGAATATCTTTTTCGGAAATTTATTTCTCCAATTATCCAGAGCGAATCCAGTTGCAAAGAAATATCTCTTGGGGTTGGCGTAGGTGTATTTGTCGCACTTACACCTACGGAGGGTTTTCAGGCTGTGCTTTTGTTCTTATCGGTACTCGCGTTGCGAACTTTTGGGATAAAGGCAGATTGGAAGGTCGGGCTACCATGGCTTTTTCTCACCAATCCAACAAATATTTTTCCTTTATATTTTTTGTACTACAAAACGGGTAACGTATTTCTAGCATTTCTCGGTGGAGACAAAGATTTGTCTTCTTACCAAGAAATCAAAATGCAGATTCTCTCGTCTTATGGGCAACATGGGTTCACTGCCAGCCTATCGGCATTTTGGCAGGCGCTGGGCGTTGCCACGTTTATTGGAAGTTTCGTATATGCACTGCCCGTTTCCTTGTTTTATTACAGGCTAACTTCTAGATTTGTCGACTCCATTAGGAATCACGGCATTCATGGCAACCATGACCGTGCCATCTTGCTTACCTTTCTTGCGTCAATTGTCATTCCGTTTCTCGTATGGATTACCGGCCTGGCCTAACCGCTGCATTCGAGAACAACAATAGGGGACAGACCACGGTTTTTTGCAAACAATACTGAGAAATAGTGGTCTGTCCCCTAATAATGCAACCACTGTTTCACCTCTTAAAAAGGAGAATACCAAGTGATTATCATCAGTTCGCGGCAAGACTTTACCGATTCTGAGAACTTGCTACCTGACGGCCATATTATTAAAGACGTGGAACTGTCCACTGACAACGCGATAAAAACACTAACAAACGCGGATCTCGTTACTGCGGTAGAGGGGAAGCGAATTTGTATTTTGGTACACGGATATAACAACGAATTTTTTGAAGTATGCGATGCATATCAAATTATGGAGTCGAAAATACGTAGCGACTTACCCACTGCATTCGACCTAGTAATTGGCTATACATGGCCTGGAGGTGACCACAAATTGGAGTGGTGGGATGCAAAATCGAGGGCAAATGCTGTTGCAAGAAGATTTAGGCAACTACTGGAATCAATCAGTAATATCTCAACCATTGATCTAATATCCCATAGCTTGGGAGCTAGAGTATGCCTGAAAGCGCTTAAAGAGGCATCGACAACATTAGTAAGAAATTACTATTGCATGGCTGGAGCAGTTGACAATGAATCTTTGGAATCCGATGAAGAGTTCTATCCAGCACTCCGCTCTGCCGGACAAGTTTTTGTTTTACATTCAGCGCGTGATGAAGTCCTCTCAACTGCATACCGACTAGCTGAATTCGATAATGCACTTGGTCTATTTGGTCCGGAAGATAAAGAATCAGTAGATACAACTCCAAATATATTTGTTGCAAACTGCAAACAAGTTGTAGCATCTCATGGAGGTTACAAGCGCAGTGATGCTGTATTCACGTACATAGGTTCTACGCACATTGCGCCACCAAGCAAATTTGTCACGTTGTAACAGTGAACAGAGGGCAATAGGGGACAGACCACGATTTTTTGATCGATATGACTGATAAACTGTGGTCTGTCCCCTGTTGTTATGGGTGGCGTACTTTAATCAACTTTACTGAGGTGAAAAAATGAGTAAGTATCAGATTGAGATGAAGGTTATTAACTCTGGTAGCCCAAATGATTACCCATGTTCTGGCGCTTCATCTGAATGCTATCTTTCGGTTGGAAGCATATCGCCTGATAGCCAAGATGTTGCCAATGTCACGACTCTGTTTGCAAAAGACATTTGCAATGGTCACACTTATTCGTCATTCCTTGATGCGAAATCAAAAAAAGCAGTAAGCGTCATTGAAATCGACGATACTGCGTCATCTGCCCTTATTTTGTCATTCTCTGTTTACTGGGGGAGTCGTTCGTTTGATAAAGTCCTTGGGCTGGTCGCTGAAAAAGCTCTCGGTGTTGCCTTTGGTAATATTTATGCCGAAATAGCAGCAGGTATGGTAGGTGATCTTCTCAAGGAAAAACTGAAAGTCTTTGAAAAGAAATTAGTGTCAAAAATCAAGAATGACGTAGATTCATTTGTTGACACTATTGGCGTGGAAACGATCGATAGTTTTGACCTATTTCTTGCTAATAATAAAGTCACCTTAAAGATTCGCTCTGACGTTGACCGGCAAGAAACTTTCCTTGATTCTCCAGTAATAACCGCTGGTGACTTGGTTGCTGAAATAACTTTCACAAAAGTGGCCTAAAGAAAAAGGGGGCTGACCCCTTTTTCTCTGACCCTTTTTCTCTTTTTCTCTAAGAATGATGGTTGAAGAGCGGTGGGGAGTCAGATTCACTCATAGTACTCCGAGACGGGAAAGCCGTTCACATGGGGAAGAGGTGGACAATGTTGTGTAGCCCACAAAGGAAACACGTACCGCGGGGGTAAGGGGTCTGACCCCTTATTTCTGATGAGGGAGAGTAGGGGAGGTGGACTATGGCACGGCTATTGAGGCACCGTCAGACGAAAGGGACGGAAACGGATGGGCCTAGCCTAATGGACGCTGAACCTGCTTTCTACTATACCCTTATTTTTATTCAAGGATTGGCTATGAATTTGCGAAATGTTGCACGGCAGGCATCAATAGTGATATTTGGGGTAATTTTCCCAGTCTATGTGTTGTTTCAAGCATATCAGGGTGTTGCAGGGCTGCAAAATAATGTAAGTTATAACAAGACTCTAACTCAACTCGTGGCAGACTTTGCCGATGCAAAGAAAAATATCGATAGCGTTAACGACTATGCTCTATTTTCGTTAATGTATGTTGAGCACGGAAACCAAAAGACCATGATTAACAAGCAGACCATGAAAGCAGCAATAGTACATATCGGATTCGCAGTAATGAGCATAGGAATGATGTTGCTGATTCTAGGGATTAATAATGGCGGCATAGAAGGAAGTGCCGGCACAGAGAATCTTAAATTCGATTTCAAGACCGGCTCCACTGGAATTGCAGTGTTTGTGATTGGGTCTGTGATGGCCACAGTGGGCGGCATTCTTAAAAACGAATATAGCTCTTCTACGATACCAATGTACGAAGGCGCAGGAAATGAACAATATGCCAAGTCCGTAAATGCATATAAATCATGCTTTACGTCTAAGTCTGAAAATCCCGAGAAGTGCTTTGCTGGTATTTTCGAACAAATAAACAGGAGTAATTTGAAATGAAAATCTCTCTTGTCACCGTATTTGGTATGCTTTTCATCCAAGGAGCTTTGGCTTCTGTAACGTATTATTGCGAAGATGGAAAGCTATATACTGAAGCAAGAAGCAAAGACCTCACTTGTCACCCCATAAGTGACTCAATAGTGTCTTGGAAAGGTGGGGGTAATGGTTCTACTGGCAATGGCGGCACAACTACCCTCCCCGTTGCTAGTAGCGGTGTGCCGGGTCGCGCTGGCGGTGGTGGCTGTGGGTCTAATGCAATATGTGGACAAAACGCTTTTGTAGCTTCGGATCAAGCCGCCCAAGGTGAAACACCAATAACCGGTGGTGCTACACATCACGTATTCCCGAATAGTGGCTCCCCCCATGTTCCTGGATATGGAGATGGTGGCTATGTAAATACTCTCCCTGGAGCAGGAGGCTCGGGGAGCGGAAGTCCTGGAAGCAATAGCTCAGGAAGCGGTAGCTTTGGAAATGGTAGTTTTGGCGGTGGTCGTTGGTAGGGGCGTCGAGTAGACCGGTTTCTCTCAATGAAGTCTTCTCCATCGTTATTATGCGGATGCTTTGTTGGACGCTTCGCCGCACGCGGCTACTGCGAAGGATACGAGGATAAAGCAAATAGGGGACAGACCACGGTTTTTTGATCGATATGACTGATAAACTGTGGTCTGTCCCCGTTTTTTGTTGTGCCGTTTTTTGTTTTTTGATGGTGAAAGGGAGGAGATACTGGTGTCG